>Ga0334722_10000184_pt1 | contig 93160 bp, 134 predicted proteins | sample C3_bottom_MG_FD_207210 | JGI IMG/M metagenome (GOLD analysis project Ga0334722, IMG submission 207210) | Sediment microbial communities from Yellowstone Lake, YNP, Wyoming, USA - C3_bottom | ecosystem: Environmental > Aquatic > Freshwater > Lake > Sediment | place: USA: Wyoming | collected...
GGTAAGAAGTTATTATCTGAGTTAAGGAAGGCAGGATTGAATGTAGTATTTGCTCATGGTGGCAGGAGTAGTACGGAGCGTGTTAGTATTTTGGAAGGTATGAAGAGGAAGAGGTATGATATAGTGGTAGCGACTACGATATTTGATGAAGGAATAGATGTAGCGGGGATTGGGGGAGTGGTTTTTTGGTGTAGTACGAAGAGTGTATCAAGGATAATGCAAAGGATAGGCAGGGGTGTAAGGGTAGAGGAAGGCAAGGGTGAGGTAGGGGTATGGGAATTTGTTGTTGACAATAGGTATATGAAGGATCATTTGAAGAAGCGGGTAGAGTATTATAGGAAGGAGGGGTTGGAAGTAAGTTATTGGGTATGGAATGGGAGTAAGCTAGTTAGTTTAAGTGGTAGTAATAAAATAGTGTAGAGGAGGTAGATATGCATAAGTTTACTGAGTTAGACAAGGTATTTCAGGTATTGGAGCGGATGGGTTTTAATCATGAGGAGGAGCATGTTATGGAAGCATGTTTTAAGGATTGGGAAAAGAAGATTGATCCTAATGATTCTATGAAAGTATTAGCGTATATGATTCGGGCTATTTTAGTGGATGAAGTAATGAAGTTTGCAGAAAGGTTAGACAATGTGGAATGTGATATGCGGGATATTTTACTTGCTTTAGTAGCGAAAGGTATGGGGGTAGGTTATCAGATATCTCATATGGTAGAGGCAGCTGAGAAAGGGTTAAGGGCATTTTATGAGGAAGGGGAATATGAGGCATTGGATTTATGTTTTGGGGTAATGTTAAAGGATTGGGAAGAGAAGATGAGTGAATTTGAGAAAGGTAGGGAAGGTATGTTACAGTGAGGCGGGGTATATTGTAGGAGGTCGTTAAGGTGTCGTATAATTATTATGGCAAAGGGAAATTGGGTAGAGGTGATTGGATTAGAGAGATATATGGTGGAGGTATTATATAGTGGTGAAAGGTAGTCAAATGAAAGGAGATGGAAGAGGTATGGGAAAGGTTATTCAGTTTAAGTTTGACGAGATATTAGAGGTATTGAGGCGTATGGGGTATGATCATAGTGATGAGGCAGCATTTGACGCATGTTTTAAGAATTGGGATAATGGGTTATTAAATGACGAGAATGGGGTTATGGCTGTACTGATAAGGTTAGCATTTTTTAGTGCCGTATCAGAGGTAGTTAAGCGGTTGAATAGTGGTGAATTTGATATGAGGGATGTATTGATTTTTCTTATGTCTAGGGGTATGGGGTTAGAGAAGGTATCTCAGACTATTGAAGTTATTGAAAGAGGTTTAGGGGTGCTTTATGAAGAAGGAGATTTTGATATTTTGTATATGATTTTAGATGAGATGTTTAAGGTGTTTGCAAAGAAGTTAGAAGATCAATATGAAAAGAAGGAGGTGGTGCTTCAGTGAAAGATTTTAGGTATTTACCAAGTGATGTATATTTAGTGTTAGCTGTATGGCAAGATATCTCAGGAGTGGAGGTATTAGATTATAGGGGTGCATGTAAGCTTGTGAAGTGTATGGAAGTAGAAGTGAAAGGGTGGCAGGGCAAGTCTTTGGGAGAGAAGGGTAGGTGGTTATATGGATTTTTGAAGTGGTTATGGATGGAGGGTAAGAAGTTAGGTGATGCGTGGCGGTATGTAACGAAGTATGTGATTGATATGAAAGTAGAGAATGGGGTAAAGGGAGTTATTGAAGAGTATCGGAGGTATGTGAGGGAGCGGTTTGGGAAGGATGTCTATATTGATTTATCTGATGTAGAGGTAGTGAAGGCAGCCAAGGTTGTACAGAAGGTAGCTAAGGAGTTAGGGATGTCTGTATATGAAGTAATTAAGTATCAGCATGAATGTTGGGAAGAGATAAGGGAGCCGTTAGTATTTCAGCGGATGGCAGATGAGGATTTAGTTAAGAGGAGGATAAAGGTGAAGATGGATGAAGACAGAAAGCAAGGGGTAGTAGTAGGTAAGGGCGGTGATATGAAAGGTAGGGATAATGGGAAAGGTGATGAATTAGAGAAGGTAGTAGCGAAGCATTGGAAGAATATGTTATCTATTGGTGTGATGTTTTACATTAGGAAGAAGGGGTGGCTTGCTGAGTTAGCTAAGGAATATTGGGACGAGTTAAGGGATGCAGATAGTAAGAAGAGGGCAGAATTGAAGGTGAAATATTCGGTAGAGAATGTAGTAAAGAGGTGGAAGGAAGCAGGATGTCCGAGGGATTTATTGGAGTAGGGTTATGTCAAGGTATTTATTAGGTCAATTAGCGGGGCATAGGTTTGCCGACAAGACGCTTGAGAATTTTATTTGGAGTGAAGAGAATGGGCATTTGAGAGAATTCTTTTATAGTTTAGTAGGAGATGGAGGGGTATGGGAAAAGGGGGTGGGGTTAGTAGGGGAAGTAGGGGTAGGGAAGACGCATTTGTTATCTGCGTTGTATAAGAATAGGGTATGGGTATCAGTATTTTTGGGGGGTGGTGTTCCGATATGGTTGAGCTTTTTTGATTTAGTTGCAGAGCACAGGGAGAATAAGAAGGTAGTTAAGGAATTGATTGAGACTTATGATTTGATTTTTATTGATGATATATGGAGTGTAGGTGCATCGTCAGAGGAGAAGAATATTGTTAGGGAGTTAGTATTCAGGTGTTATGATACTAAGAAGGTGTTATGTTATACGGCGAATTGGGGTTATGAGAAGTGGGATATAGATGAGCGGGTAAAGGATAGGTTAAGGGAGATGGTAGTTGAAGTAGAATTGTATGGGTCATCGTTAAGGGGTGTATAGTAAGTAGACAAAGGGTAGTGAGTATTTGTCAGGGGGTTATTAGTGGAGTGGTTTTTAGTGAAAGCTGTTGTTGATGGGCTTGTCAATCAGTCTGTTTTATGGGAAGTGGATAGTTCATTTTTTACTGAAGAATCAGATAGGAAGGTATGGGGATTATTAAGGAAGGCATTTGACAGGGGGAAGTTAGTAAAGAGTTGGGATGATTTATATGTATTTGCGTTAAGGGAAGGGGCAAGTGACGAAGTTTTGCAGAGGGTTATTTGGTTAAAGCAAAGTGATGTTGGATTATCTAGTGAGCTGATTTTAGATACTATAGACAAGTTATGGAAAGAGAAGGTAGTAATAGAAGGGGTAAAGAGGGTAGAAGAGAAGTTATTAAAAGGGGTTGATATAGAGAATGTAGTAAAGGATTTAGGTAATGTTTATAGGACAGTCATAGCGAAGTCTATTGTGAAGAAGGGGTTAAGGGAAGAGTTATTGGAAGGTGTACTGGACAGGATGGTGGGGTATGTAGTGGAAGAAAAGTTAGAGAATAAGTTATTATCTGGATTTATACAGCTAGATGCAGTATTAGGGGGTGGATTTAGGCAAGGGTCAATGACTGTATGGGTTGGGGCGACGAGTGTAGGGAAGACAATGATGTTAGTATTTCAGTCTGTGATGTATGCGTTACAGGGGAAGAATGTATTGTATATATCGTTAGAAGACAGTAAGGATGTAGTATTAGAGAGGTTTGACAGGGTATTGTTTTCGAATGTAAGGAATGATGCAGAGGGGTTAAGGAAGAGGATAGAGTTATTGAGGAGTATGGGTAGGGTGGAGGTAATGTATGATCCGAGGGTATCGATAGAGGAGTTAGAGGGGTTAGTAGATGGGTTAGCAGAGGATATTGATGTAGTAGTAGTTGATTATGGTGATTTATTGAAGGTAGGGAAGGGGTATAAGGAATCTGACTGGGTAGAGCAAGGGGAAGTATTTGAGAGGATGATGAAACTGGCTGACAAGTATGACAAGTGGGTAGTGACAGCGTCGCAAGCAAATAGGGAAGCAGTAGATAGGAAGGTGTTATCATTGAATAATATTGGCAGGAGTTTTAGGAAGGTGCAGGTAGCAGATTATGTAGTAGCTATATCACAGACGAAGGAAGAGGAACAGCAGGGGTTGATAAGGCTTGTTGTATTGAAGAATAAGTTTGGCAAGAGGGGGGACATTATATCGTTGAAGGTAATAAGGGAATATGGATTTTTTAGGGAGGAGATAATGTGAACGGGGGTAGGTGGGGTTAATGGAAGGAGGAGGTATAGATGAAGGAGTTAAGTTTATCTGCAAGTATATTAGGGACGAATTGTTTAAGGAAGTTATGGTTGATTGCGAATGGGATAGAAGGACCTGAGCCAGACGAAGCTACTAGGCGGATATTTGACATTGGGAGGGCACTTGAGCCTGTAGCAATTGAATGGGAGAGGAGGAAGGGTAGGGAAGTCTTTTATAATTCCAAGAGTCATGAAGATGAGCCTGATTTTGTTTTGAGAGTAGGTAGAGGTATTGTAGTAGGAAGATTTGATGCTATATTTGACAGAGAGATTTTAATTGATGTTAAGACTTGCAGTTTGAATAAGTTTGCCAAGTTATTAGAGGGTAGTATACCTTATCAGTGGTTAGTGCAAGTGAATGTATATTTCTTTGGTTTAAAGTTAGGATGTTGTAGGGGGGACATTAGGGAGTTAGTAGAGGGTATAAAGAAAGTGGGTATATATGCTGTTCACAAAGAAAGTGGAAAGACTGCTGAGGTAGTTAAGGATCCAGACTTAGGGATTTTTGAAAGTGTATTGAAAAAGGCAAGTATAGTGTTTGGTGTTGATGATCCGCTTGTTTTGGAGATTGACCCCGACGAATGTAATAGATGTAAATTCAGAGGTGTTTGTAGAGACTTGGAGAAGGGTATAGGTAAAGAATTAGGTAAAGAGTTAGAGAAGGGGGCAGGTGAAGACTTAGGGAAGAGGGTTATTAACCCTGTTCAGGGTGATCTTTTTGGAGAGAATGGTTAAGGGAGGTAAAGAAATGCAAGTAATGAAACTTTTTCAGAGAGCGATTGATCCTTATGGAGGGTTAAAGTTGTGGGAGACGGAAGATGGTTTTATAACTAATGAGCATTGGGCCGTGAGGAAGGAGTTAATGGAGCTTATTCAGTATCAAAGTTATGTTAGGGGTAAGAAGTCGGTAATGGTACGTAGTGTGATTGAGGAGATATTGAAAAAGGATGAGGAGGGTGTTGTGGAAAAGAATATAGCTGTTTATGATGATTTTGAGTATTATGCCGTACGGACAGAGGTGGTGAATGGGAGGAAGTTAGATTTCTATGTATTAGACATTTCTGTTTTGTTTAAGAAGGTGTTGGCATTAAAGAAGTATATGGATTTTATTGATATGATAGTTGGTAGTGCGTTAGGAGGTTTTAAGCGGAGGTTGTATTATGAGGAAGTATTAAAAAGGAATGCTAATAAGGAAGTGAGACCCTATTTTATGTGGTATCAATTAAATGGTGAAGATTGTGATGTTGTTGCAATATGTACAGGGTATGTTGTAAGGTAAGAGGTGAAGTGGATGGATCTGATTGAGTGGCTTTTGGAGCAAGGTGCTAAGGTAAGGAAGGGTGGGCAAGAGTATTGTGTTAATTGTCCGAAGTGTGGTGATGTTAAGAAGCATTTGTATATTAATCCGTCTTTAGGGGTAGCCCATTGTTTCAGGTGTGGGTATTCAGGCAGGATAGAGGAAGTGTTAGTTGAAGGGTTTGGTTTATCGTTTACAGAAGTAAGGGAGTTGTTAAGGTTTGCAAAGGAGTTAAGTAATCGTAATGGAGTAGGTGCAGTTACAGAGAAGAAGGCTATTGAATTTCCAGGAGGGAGTATTGAGTTAATGAAGGCAGGCAAGGGAGTTGAAAGGTTGCTTCAGGAATGGTGTAAGGAGGTGAATGTTAGTTATGAAGATTTAGTTAGTATGAAGTGTAGGTGGTGGGAAGGCAGGTTAGTTGTACCATGTTGGAAGGATAGAGGGAGGAAGGAGTTATGGTATTGGGTAGCGAGAGCGATAAAAGATATTGAGCCAAAGTATGTGAATTGTCCAGCTCCGAAGGAAGGGGTAGTATGGGGTATAGATTGGTATGATGTAAGGGATGATGGTTATTTATATGTATGTGAAGGATGGAAGGATGCGTATAGGATGGGGGGTATAGCTTTATTAGGTAAGGAAGTGAGTAATAGTCAAGTGAAAGTTATTGCGAAGTTAGTGGATGGGGGAGGTAAGGTGAGGGTGCTATTGGATAGGGATGCATGGAAGGAAGGGGTAATGGTGGGGATGAAGTTAGGTAGGGTAATTGGTTATGACAAGGTGGAGGTAGGTTTATTGGTGTCGTTAAAGGATCCAGGAGAAGGGTGTAGTAAGGAAGAAGTATTGGGAGGGAGTGTATTTTTGGGATTGACTCAAGGTATAGGCAGGGTAATAGAAGTGATGAAGCAGTTGATGTTGAGGCAAGTTATGGAGAGGTTTAGGAAGTGGTAGTATGTATTGTTATAAGAGGTGTAAGTTGTGCAGGGTATAATATAATGTAGGAAAGGAAAGGGAAGGAGGGTAATGGGACATGGTTAAAGGGGTAAGGTTAACGTCAGTGTATAAGTTATTCAAGGAGAAGGTAAAAGAGTTTCAGCTTATTTCTGTTGAAAGTGATGATCAGAGTAAAGTCAAAGTCAAGCCTTATCAGTTAAGGATGTTGTCTTGTAATATGCCTGATTATTGGCTTATTACGATGGAAGCGGAGAGTGGTGCATCAGGGTTAGGGTTATATAAGGTATTAGTATTGACAGAGGACATTTGTTTAGCAGATTTTCAGAAAGGTGGTGTTCCGTTATTAAGGATAGGGGGAGCACATGTAGTAGCATGTTTACCGTTTTGGATTTATTTGACAGAAGGATTTTTAGAGAAGTATTCGGTATATGTTACTGATATTGACAGGGGTTTAGCGGAATGTTTATTGAGGTGGGCTATGTGGGTCAAGTTACCGAGTGAAAGGAGTGTAAGGGGCAAGTATTTAAGGGATGTAATGGAATTGACGAGTAGTTGGAATTTTACGAGTATTTTAGAGGCAGTAGACAGAGTAGAGTGTAGTAATGAAGTTATAGTTCAATAGAAAAAACTAAAAAGGAGGAGGTGGGTATTATGGCGTTGAATTTTGATTTATTAAGGAAAGAGTATCAAGAAGCAATGGCACAGATGGCAGTTGATGAGTATTGGGTTCCAGAGCTTGGTGAGAATTTAGTAAGGATATTACCGCCAGTTGATGGGTTATTGTTCTATAAGAAGGTAGGTGTTCATTATCGGCTTGTAGGATCGGGGATGGAGTATTGTCCTAAGGTGACAACAGGGGAGCCTTGTCCAGTCTGTGAAGTAGTAGAGCAATTGAAGAAGATGAAGACGCCGGTGGCGATGCAGATAGTAAATAGGCTTGTGGCTGTTGAAAGGTTCCTGATGAATATCATTCCGTTGAAGGAAGGCGAAGAGAAGGTGATAAGGCAATATTTAGCGCCGAAGACAGTGAGGATGGCGTTATTGAAAATTGTATTGGATCCCGATTATGGTGATATTACCGATTTGGAGCGTGGGCGGAATGTAGTTATAGAAAAAGTTCAGGGTAGTGGTGGTTTTGTCAATTATTCAGTCAGGGCAAAGCCAAGGGAAGTGCCTATTAGGGAAGTTATAGGCAGGCAGTTAAGGATAGAGGAGATTCCGGATTTGAACGAATTTGTGCGTAGGAGGATGAAGGGTTATGACGAATTGAAGGCTGTATTATATGGAGGAGATGAGGATTTAGGTGTTGAGGGGTTAGTGGAGAGGTATTCGAGTTCCTCTTCTTCAGCAGTCGATAGTGAGATGAAGTCAGATAAAGTAGACAAGGAGGAGAAAGGAGAGGAAATGAAGGTTAGTAAAGTTAATGATGCGGTAGTATCTGGTATGCATGGTGCTCAGTTAGATGTAGATGAGATAATGAAGTTTGCCAGGAAGATAGCTCAGCAGTTAAAAGATGATGATATTCCTTTCTAATGTTGTGTTGAGGTGAAGGGGAGATGTCCGATGTTGTATGTTTGTCATGTCCTTTGCGAGGTAAGAAGAAGGTAGATCCAGATGGTAGTTTAGATGCAGAGATTATTATTGTAGGGGAAGCCCCTGGCGAAGAAGAAGAGAAGCAGGGGCGTCCCTTTGTGGGATATTCAGGTAAGATATTGAGGGCGGTGTTAAGTGCATTGGATATTGACATGTCAAGGGTGTATATTACGAATGTTGTAAAATGTAGACCGCCCAATAATCAGCTGACGAAAGAGATGGTGAAATGTTGCAAGGTGAAATTAGAGCAAGAGTTAATGATGTTAAGGAAGAGGAAGTTGATTATTGCTCTTGGAGCGACAGCTAAGGAGTTCTTTGGTGTCCCTGGTGCAGTGTCAGATATTAGGGGTAATATTGTTGATACGAAGTATGGGAAAGTATTAGTGACTTGGCATCCAGCGTATAGGTTATTGTTCCATAAGGATGGTGTTCTTGGTGCCAGTGCATATGAACAGTTTGTGAAGGATTTAGCGAGAGGGACGGTATTTGTTGAGCAAGGCAGGATGTATAAGCCAGTCAGTTTTGAGGTAGTTGAGGGTAGTAAGTTAGATGAAGTATTAGCCAAGGTATCTGGCAAGGTGGTAGCATTAGATTTTGAGACAGTAGGTAATGATTTATGGAGTGGCGATTTCAGGGTTATGACAGTAGGGTTAGCGGTAGATGATGGCAGGTTTGTAGTTGATTTAGAGAAGTTAGGTGAAGAGAGATCGAAAGAGTTTATGAAAGAGGTTTTTGATAGAGCAAGTAAGGTAGCAGTATATAATGCAGGATTTGACATTGTATTGGGTATGAAAGAATATGGATGGGAGGTATATGGTAGGGAGGGTGACATAGAGGATGTTCAAGTGATGTATTATTTATTGAGTGGTGTAGCGACACCTAGTGTATCATTGAAGAGGCTTGTTCTTGACTATCTTGATATAGGTCAGTATGGAATTGACTGGAAGAAGACAGACATAAGGAATGTGCCTCGGGACAGGTTATATGAGTATAATGCTATTGATGCATATGTGACATTGAGGTTATATGAATTGTTCAAGAGTAAGTTAAAAGGAGCATCTCTTCAGTGGAGTAAGATTTTTGGTAGTGAGAGGCAGAGTCTTTATGATGCTTATGAAAATGTAGCTAAGAAGATTTTATGTTTATGTTTAGAGTTACAGAGGAATGGAATGTATGTTGATGTAGAATATTTGATAGGATTGAAGAAGGAATTAGAAGAGAAGAGGAGTAGTTTTTTGAATGAAGTAAGGGGAGTGAATTTGAATTCACCTAAGCAAGTGTTAGAATGGTTAAGGGAAGTAGGGGTTCAGGTAGACTCTACGAGGAAGGAAGTATTAGAGTCAGTATTGAAGTTACATGGAGAAAAGTTTCCTGAACGAGCTAAGGAAAGGATAGAGAAATTGCTTGAGTATAGGGTAATAGAGAAGATGTTAGGGACGTATGTTGAGCCATTTTTAGAGAAGTGGGTAAGGAGTGATGGGTGTATTCATTCTAAGTTTTCGTTAGTTGCCACGGATACGGGCAGGTTAGCCTCGTCTGAGCCGAATTTGATGAATATACCAACGAGGTTAGGTCCAGTATTAGAGAAGGCGTTTGTGAGTAGGTTTGGAGAAGGAGGTAAGATAATAAAGGCAGATTTTAGTCAGCATGAATTAAGGGTAGCGTGTCAGTATTCGAAAGATAGGAAGATGAAAGAGTTTTTTGAGTCTGGAATAGATATTCATACGAAGGTAGCTATTGAGCTATATGGTATGTCTGAAAATGTGCCTGATGAAGTGAAGAAAGAGTATAGGAGGAGAGCAAAGGGCTTCAATTTTGGGGTTATTTATGGCAGGGGATTCAAAAGTGTAGCAGAGGAGTTAGGAATTTCTGAAAAGGAGGCAAAGGAGACAGTAGACAAGTATTTTAAGATGTTTTCAAGGTTAAAGGTATGGTTAGATAGTGTTAAGGGGTTTGCAAAGAAGGTAGGTTATGTCAGGTCAATGTTTGGCAGGTTTAGGTGGTTAAGTCAATCAGAAGATAGTGAAGGATGGGCACAGAAGGCAGTGAATACGCCAGTGCAAAGTGCGGCAAGTGACATTGCCGCGATGACTGCATGGAGAATAATCAAGAGATTGCATGAGGAAGGGTTTAGGGGTAAGGTTGTCAATTTTGTTCATGATTCTGTTATTATTGATTGTCCGCAGGAGGAGGTGGGAGCGATTTGTCGTATAATAAAGGATGAAGTAAAGAGGGTAGAATTACCAGACGAAAAATTTGTTGAGTTTGACATGGATATTGAAGTTGGTAGGTCATGGGGAGAATGCAAGGAGGGGTAGCGATGGAGAAAGCTTTTATGGAAGCAGTTAAGAGTTTATTGGAGAGTAGAGGTTATAGTAATAATGATGACAATTTTAAGGATACGCCGAAGAGGGTATGGAATGTTTTTGACGAATTTATTCAGCCTAGGGAAGAGGTTATTAAGAGGGCGACTGAGATATTAGAGAAGGCGTCATTTCCGTCTATTTATGACGGAATAATTCTTGTTGACAATGTCAAGGTATATAGTTTATGTCCGCATCATTTATTGCCTGTCGAGATGAAAGTAGCATTTGCTTATGTTCCAGGTGGAAGGGTAATAGGTTTAAGTAAGATACCGAGGTTTTTGAAGGAGTTGGGTAAGTGTTTATTATTGCAGGAGGATTATACGGGGGAGGCATTGAATATGTTTATGGAAGTAATAAAGCCGAAAGGTGCTATGATAGTAGTGGAGGGAGTGCATTTTTGTATGAGGATGCGAGGAGTGAAGGAGCAAGAGAGTACAGTGCAGACGCTTGGAGTTAGGGGTATATTTGAAGATCAGTCAGTCAAGATGGAAGTATTAAGTAGGTTAGGATTAAGCAGAGGTGTTGGTGGTGTCTAAGAAGTCAAATGTTATAGGTAAAGGATTTGAATATAGGGTAAGGGATTGGTTTAGGCGAGCAGGATTTGAAGCGAACAGGGTTCCTGTATCCGGCGCCGCTCCAGCAATGAAAGGGGATGTAGTACTGAAGGTAAATGAATGTATGGAGTTAGTATTAGAATGTAAGAAGAGGACGGGAGGATATAAGGAAATGTTCAGGTGGATAGGGGAGGCAGAGAGTAAAGGTATTTCAGTGTTAGTAATTGGGGTAGGCAGGCAGAAGCCAGTGGTAGTAATGCAGATTGACAAGTTTATTGAGTTATTGTTGCAGTTATTATCGAAGCAAGAGGGTAGGGGGTAGGTATAGATGTTAAAGGAATGTTTTGGGAAGTTTGGGCAAGGTGAATGTATTGAATGTTATATCGTTGAGATGTGTTCAAGTTATTTTGTAGTTGAAGTGAATGGGAGGTGTCCTCTGTATGGAGAGGGGTTTAGTAATGCAAATGAGATATGTAGGTTATGTGTAGAATATTTTAATGGTAAGGAATGTAAGGAAGCCTCGCTTAAGAAGAGGAAGAAGAAGTAAAGTAAAGTAGAGGAGGTGGTTGGGTATGTTTAGGGGATTATCGGATGGGGAGTTAAGGAAGTTTTTAGAAGAGACATTTCTGATTGATGATGAGAAGTTAGAAGAAGAGATGAGGGAGTTGAGTTATAAGTATGCTGAGTTAGGAGTAATGTTAGCGAAGGCAAGGTCGGAGTATGAGGCTAAGAAGATGCAATTTCAGGTATTAGAGGCAAATTTAGCGAAGCAGTATAGGGAGACATTATCGAAAGTCACAGAGAAGGCAGTAGAGGAAGCGATTGTAAGGACACCAGAGTGGCAGGAGGCAAGGAGGCAAGTTATTGAAGCGAAGCAAGAGGTTGATTTATTAGCGTCAATGGTAGCGGCAATGGAATCGAAGAAGGATTTATTGATAACGTATTTGGCATGGAAAAAAGAGATGGCGAAGATTGAAAAAGGGTTATAATAGATAAAGGGAGGTGGGGAATGGGTAAGGGTAAGTATGCATCTTGGATGGATAGTTTACTTGAGGAAGGGATTTGGCTTTCAGAATTTAAGAAGTTAGCGAAAGAGAAGTTTCCTGGTGTTGAGGTTAATTTAAAAGCTCATGTATGTTATAGGAGAGCTCAAGGTTGGAAGATAGAGGAGAAGTGTGAGGGGGATGATATTTTTTATAAAGTAGTAGAGAAGTCAGAAGGAAAGATACAGTATGCATCTTGGATGGATAGTTTACTTGAGGAAGGGATTTGGCTTTCAGAATTTAAGAAGTTAGCAAAAGAGAGATTACCTGGTGTGAATGTTAGTCTTACTTATCATGTTAGGTATAGGAGGAGTCAAGGTTGGAAGATATTAGAGGAGAGGCGGGAGGATGGTGATGTATTTTATAAGGTAATAGAGAAGCCAGAGAAGAAGCAAAGGAAAGGGAAAGAGGGTAGTGATAATGTAGGAGCAGTGAAGGAAGCAGTCTCGACTGCAGATGAAACAGGAGAGGGCGGAAGTGCAGTAGTTAAAGAAACTAGACAAGTAGCTAAGCAGAAAGTAGTTTATGGAGCAGGTGTGTATACATTGAAGGAAGTGGAGGGAGGTAAGTTCAAGTTATCAGTCAGGGTAGGGACAGAAAGCAAAGTAGCAGAGGTTTCTGATGGTGATGTAGAAGAAGTGATAGGGGGGTTATTTGGTGGTGTAGCTGAAGTGAAGAGTATTGATAGAGGAGAGGAAGGGGTAGAGAAAGGGGTATTCATATTGTATAAGTATGTGTAGGGAGGTGGGAGTAATGGTGAGGAAGGTAGTGACGCACAAGGAGCCTCGTCATTGGGATGATTTTATAGCGGTTAGTATTTTAAAGATGAGTTATCCTGATGCAGTAGTGGAGGTAGTGCATCCTCAGGAGGTTCTGCAGGAGTATTATCAAGATAAAGGGGTATGTTTAGTTGATGTTGGTGGTAGATATGAGCCAGAGTTATTTAACTTTGACCATCACCAGGATCTTAGTCTGAATTGTTCGTTGATATTGGTATTGAAGCATGTATACGGGTTATCTGTAATGTCAAAGGTGTTAAGGTTTATAGATATAGGTGATAGGTTTGGTGTAAAGAGGGCAAGTGAAGAGGTAGGTGTTATATTGGATAGAGAAGAGGATAGGATGCGTAGGGAGATTCTGTTGATAGATATTAGTAAGTATGGATCAGAAGTAGGTGTAGTGTTATGGGATAATTTGCTTATAGATGATTATTCGCTATGGATAAGGAAAGTGTATACGGAGTTAGAAGCGAAGGGTTTATTAGATGAGCCAAGGAGGAAGTTGCATGAGGAGGAGGTTCGTTATTTAGAGAAGGTGAGGAGAGCGATGTTTCTAGAGTATAATGGGTTGAGGGTATGTTTATCTGACGAGAGTTTCGCACCGTATCATAGCAGATTGTTTCAGGAGTATGGAGTTGATTTGTTAATTGAGAGGAATTCTATGGAAAAAAGTCACACATCGGTGATAAAGAATACGAGCTCCCCTGTTGCAAGTATGATTGACTTAAGTAAAGTATTTGAAGTTTATCCGAAAGTGTTCTTGCATAAGGGTGGGTTTATAGCAGTTGTGGGGGTGCCATTTGAAAATGTTGATAAGGATTTAGTAGTGAGGTTAGTTGTAAGTGGAGGGTAGTTAGTAGCAGAGGTTAAGGAGTGAAGTGGTTTTGTTTTGGTGACATTCATATTGGGTCGAGCAGGTATCAGTGGGTAAGAGATCAGGAAGAGTGGCTATGTGAATGGGTGTTAAAGTCAGTTCAAGGGTATGGTTGTCAGCGTGTCATTTTTCTTGGTGATTGTTTTAGGGATCGGATGCATAGTGGTCGGGACAAGGATAGGGTATGGTCTTTGTTCAGGGGTATAGCGAAGGAAGTGGATGTAGTAGTGATAGCAGGTAATCATGACTATTATGATAAGGGGTGTCAGGAAAGTGGATTAGTAGTATTGAAAGGTATAGAAGGGATTGAGGTAGTGGATAGTGGAGTGTATAGGGAGAGTATTAGTGGTAGGGACGTAGTGTATGTTCCATGGAAATGGACTGTTCAGGAAGATAGGGAAAGGTTGGAAGGTGATATAGTATTTGGTCATTTTGAGTTAAGGGAAGCTGTGTTATGGGAAGGCAAGGAGCAAGTTAGTCTAAGTGATTTTAGTGAAGTAAGGTTAGTGGTATCTGGGCATTTGCATTTTAGGAAGGTAGTAGGGAAGGTAGTGTATCCAGGTGTTCCGTTTCAGCGTAGTTTTGTAGATGATGTGAGGGTGGGAGGGGTAGTAGTAGATTTGGAGGATATGGGATGGCAATGGGTAGATGGGTATGGAGTGAAGTTTGTGCAGGTAGAGAAGTTAGAGGATTTGTATGGATTTGAAGTGAGTGAATGCTATGTGAGGGTAAAGGACAGGGGTTTAGTAGAAGTAGTGAAGGAGTTGGGTGTGGTAGGGGTTGAGTATATGCCTGATGTAGTTAAGAGTTATGATGAAGGGAAAAGGTTCCAGGGATTAGAAGAGAAGACGAAGATTGACTTATGGCAATTGCTTGAGGAATATGGAAGAAGGGTGTTGAAAGTTGGGGGTAGGGAATTGGAGTGGTTAATGAATTTGTACCGTGAGAAGAGTGTATAATATGTTATAGGAGAGACAAAAGCAAAGAGGTGATTGGGATGCAAAGTAATTTTGAGTTAGTAAAGGAAAGGATAAAGAATTGGATGGATGAGGATTGTCGTTATTATTTGTATCCTGTTATGTCCTTGTTGAAAGCAGAAATTTGTGAAAGGGAGGAGCTTTTGAAAGATATTGATGCAATGTTTCAAAGTTGGGAGGAAATGGTGAAGAGCAGTGGTATTGATGGTTATGTTAAAATGGTTTATCTTTCTGAAGATGGTAGTGAGGTAGGGATAGGTTTTGGATATAGAGAAAGAGGAAGTTCGAAGTTTGTGCCTATGAATGTTATTCGGATACGGAAAGTGTACGGTTAGCGATAGGGTAGGAGGTGGTGGTAATGATGTGGATGAGGTTGTTCGGCAAAGTGATTAATTTGGATAATGTTGAGATGGTAGACTTGGTAGAGGATAAGGAAGGGAGGAGGATTGTGTTTTATTTTGTTGACCGTTCCGTTCATCCTGTGTGGGAGGACCCGTCGAAGGATGAGAATAGAGAATTTAATGTGGTATGGAACATGTTTAAGAGTTTACCCTTATTGTCAGTGTCTTGTTTCGATTTTCAAAGCAGGTTAAGTGATAAGTTAGATAAGAAGGGTTATAGTGTAGTAGAAAAGAAATAGAAAAGTTTGAATTTAAAAACATAGAAGGAGGTGGGGTATGGCAAAGAGCAAGAAGAAGGGTGTCAAGGCTAGTGGGTATCTTATGTCTGATGAGTTTAAGGTAGAAGTGCAAAGGGAAGGTTGGGAAAAGGTATCTGGTTTATTAAGGGGAGTAGATTTTAGTGAATTCCTGAATGGAGGTGACATTAGGTTAGACTTTAATGAGAGTAGAGATTTAGATGTGTTAGCCTTTTTTGTTCAATGGGCGTTGAGTAAAGAAGCATCTGATGTAGTAGTCAAGTTAGGGAGTAGGAGGAGAGAATTGTTCTTCAGCGGTTGTGTAGTTGATGGTGTACTTATGGATGGGTTTAGTAGTTCAGAGAACAGTAGTAATGGTAGGAGTGAAAAGACTGAAGAGACTGATGTAATAGGAGTTGCAGTAATTTTGAAGTATACAGCCGCTTTTGTGAAAGAGAAGACTGCGTAGGCTAATCTATATATGTAGTATGACTGTCCCTGTGGATTTGTAAGGGACAGTTCATTTCAAAGTGGACGGAGGAATTGTTATGGATGATAAGTCGTTGAATAAGGGGCAGGTGATTGAATGTTATATGAATAAGGTTATGGATGTTGCTCTGAATGCAAGGTGTTATATGGAGTACGAAGGTGCTATAGGAATGCATGTAGGAAGTGGGGTGTTGTTGGTTGGTGAAGGTAAATATAGTCCAGGTATTTTCTTGAGTGTCAGGTTGGGTTGTTTTGGTGATATATTGATTTTCTTGACAGGAGAGGATGCAGAGAAGTTGATACTTGCTATGCAGGAAGTGTTTAAAGACATTGTAGAAATGAAGCGACGAGAGCAAGCATATAGACGTATTCAGTCTGGTGATTTGACAGGGTATTATACTATGATTATGGAGATTTTGTTAGGAGAGAGGGATGTAATAGGTAAAGTATTAGTAAAAAGGCATCTTGACGATTATAGTTTAGTGGAAGTGTATGATAAAGAAGGGAAGAGATTATGGTCATGGATGGTATGGGGTCAATTTTGGCGATACTTTGATGACGAAGTTAAAGCCCATTTGGAAGAGGCAGGAGTTCAAGTTGTATTGGATGTCCCAGAGGTAAACGATGGTTAAATTTTTGTTGTTGTCAGTTAGAGACCTCTTCAGCTATGGTCAAGCAGATATTCAGTTTAAACCTGGTCTTGTGTTATTAGAAGGTAAGAATTGGGATAGGGATGGTAGTAGTAATATGGTAGGGAAGTCGGCGTTGTGGGACGCATTGTCCACGGTGCTGTGGGAAGAGAATAGTCGTGGGCAATTGAAGGATGATGTGGTGAATAGGTTGAGGAAGAGGGGCAGTGGTGTAGTGGTGTTTGAGAGAGCAGGGTTAGGTAAGGTTGAGGTAGAGTATGTAAGGGGAATAGATAAAAAATGGGTAGCGAGGGTAGGTGGTAAGGTAGAGGCATATAATTGGGATGTCATGAAGAGGAGGGTAAGGGAGCTTGTAGGTATGAGTTATGAGGAGTTTGTGTTGTCGAGTTGGTTTCAGCAAGGGATGATGGATAGTTTTTTAGTGAAGAGTGATGCAGAGAAGAAGGAGTTGTTTATTAGATGGTTAGGGTTGGATGTGTTTCAGAAGTTAAGAGACAAAGTGAAGGAGAGAAGAAAAGAGGTAGAAGTGGAGTTGAAGGTAAGGAAGGATATGAGGGAGTTAATGGGCAGATTGAAAGAAATGGAGGTGAAAGAAGAGGAAGTGAAATGGGCATTAGGTATATTGGAGAGGTGGGGCAGCAATTTGCCTATTCCAGTTGAGGAATACAGGAAGAAGAGGAAGTATGTATTGGAACAGGTACAGAGGTGGAGAGATGCATTGAAGGTTGAAGGATTAATAAAGCAGTTGAGGTATGTAAGGGATGAGTTGTCTGGGAAGGTAGCGAATATAAAGGAGAAGATGAGGTATTTAAGGGATGGCAAGTGTTGGGTGTGTGGTTCTGAGGTAGATACGGAAAGGTTTATTAGGGAAGCCAAAGAAGAGATGGAGAGGTTGTCTAGTGTATTGAAACAAGTGGAAGGACAGTTGAGGGAGTTGGAGGCTATATATATTAGAGGTAAGGGAGTGGATAGAGAGAGGTTATTGAAAGAAGTGTGGGGTATGAGGAAGAGAATAGGCAATGTGGAGGAATATAGGAAGGCTGTAGAGGTGAAAGCGAAGGCAGAGGAGTATGAGAGGCAGAAGGCTAAGTTAAAGGAGGAGGGTTTTTCAGACATAGAAAAATTGGAATGGGAATTGGAAGTAGCGAAAAGATGGGAGAAGGGGTTAAGTGATGATGGTGTTGTAGCGTATGTATTAGATAAAGTGTTAGGAGTGTTTAATGAATTGATGAGACGGTATGCGGATGTAATAGGTATAGATGTAAGGTTCAGGATTGGGGGCAGAGGTCAGTTAGAGGTTGAAGTAAGTGATGGGTATAAGAGTATGAGTAGGTTGAGTTGGTGGAGTGGCAGTGAGAGGTATTTGATAATGTTAGTTGTGATGTTAGGTTTATCTGATTTTCTCATGTACCAGGGGAAGGGGACGAATTTATTAGTATTGGATGAAGTGTTTGCACCGCTTGATGCTGTGAACAGGGAGAGGGTGGTTGAATTACTTCAGTGGTTGAAGGGGGAGGACAGGACAGTTGTAGTAGTGACGCATCATGAGGATGTGAAAAGGATGGTAGATTGGGATGAGGTATGGTTAGTAGAGAAAAGAGGTGGTGTTAGTTATTTGACGATAGAGGAGTGAGCAATGAGTATAATAGAGAAATAAAAGGTATAGGGAGGTGGGTGATGGGGGTGGTAAGCACATTGGTAGTAAAGGATTGGGTCAAGTCATTTCAGAAGTCATTAGTATTGAAAGAGTCTGATTTGAAGTTTATATTGAGTGATGTGGTATTAGCATTGTCTTGGGATTATGATGGAGCAAGGGACAAGTTATCTGTTATGGATGTAGAGGATTATTTAGTTGATGCATTTAGTAAGTTGAAGAGTGTAAATGGGGTAGACGAAGTAGTAATTGTAGTGGGTGGGGTAGTAGATACGATATCTCATCCGTCCTCATTTTTAGTGGTAGTGGACAGGTGTTTTGGTTTAGAAAATGTTATGGAACAAGTGAAGGAGAGATGGGAGAGGGGTGGTCATGTAGTTCCGTGGTGGTATGAAGAGAAGTTGGTAGTATTTGGCAATTGGTTATGTTATGTAGTAGCCAAGTTAGCAGGTATTTATTCTGATATGGATGAAGTGAAGGGATTGTATGTGAGGAGGAGTAGGGGCAGGTTAAAGGTATTTTTATGGGTAGTAATATCAGAAGACTATGTGGAATGGCATGACGATTGGGAAGAATATGATGATGGGATAGAAGTGTTGTCTAAGTTGCGTCAAGTGGAAAGGGAAGTAAGAAGCTTGTTTCCTATGGTAGAGTTCGGGTGGATGTATATACACGAGCGGGAAGTAGATGATTTTGGGTTAGGTCAGGTGCCTGGTATAGAGTTAGTAAAGGGGGAGGCAGTTGAAAGGGAAAATGTGATGTAGAAATAAAAGAATAGAGAGGTGATAAATATGACAGGAGTTTTTGATTTTCCTTGGGTAGGGGTATGGGTAGCGGCAGTGGCTATGTTAATAGGGACATCAGTGACAGGATTATTAGAGATATTAGCAGTTTTTGGGCTGTTGTTAGCTTTGATGTTGTTAAGTTATTTATTAGGGGACATTGCTAAGTTAGGAAGGTTGATATTTCTAAGGAAGTTGGCAAAGTTTTGTGAAAGGAATGATGTGAAGGAATTTGTTTGTGTGATAACGCCGTTGTATATAGCTTTTTTGAATTCGAAGGGTGATGTGGTGAAGGGTATATATCCTCGGGATGATTTTGGGTGGACTTTTCATCAGTTTGTGGAGAATGTGAGGGTATTGAGTGATATGATTGGGGCAGAGATCAAGTGGTTTGGCAGTTTACAGGATTTGGATGAGGGTTTGTTTCAGAAGTTGAAAGAATATGAGGAGGGAGTGCATAAAGAAGAGAAGATGCAAGGAGGTAGGTAAAGATGGAGATGTTAGGTAAAGCAATAGACGAGTTGAGGTTAGTATTTTCTGAAGAGGAGTTGAGGGGGTTAGTAAATGAAGTTGTCAAGAAGTTGACAGATAAGTTGAGGTTGGTGTTTATAGACTTAGGGTTGGAGGACAAGTTTGATGAGTTTCTAAGAGGGGAGTTTAGGGAGTTGCCTGAGAATTGGCATGAGATAGTAGTTGAGTTAGTATTGTCAAGTATGCAGATTTTGGCTTTGGAGTTGGTAAGGGGGATATTGTTCTGGGAAATGAATGAGAAGGCAGTGGAGAAAATTGCTGGAGTGTTATATTTGTTGAATTCTATATGGTTGGAGTTAGTGAAAAAGGATGTTGATGTATTAGAGGTGATCAAGTGGTTATCAGGCGTAGCAAAAGAGTAGAGGAGGTATGCTGATGAATGAGAGATTAGTGAATCTATTAGAAGAAACTTTAGCAGTATTGAAGAAGCATGGTAAAAGTGAAGAGGATGTAGAGTGGGTAGGTAGTGAGGAATGGGGGTGGTTTACTTGGGAAGATTTTAAGGAAGTGGCGAAAGATGTATGGTATGACAATGATTATGGCATGGAGGAGATTGCTCTTGATTTAGTGGTAGTAGGGAAAGATTGGTGGTTGGAGAGAAAATCTTATGATGGAGCGGAGCGATGGGAGTTCAAGACAAAGCCTAAGAAGCCCAAGGAATACAGAAAACCGAAAGCAGTGTGTATTAGGCAAGTAGTAGACAGGTGGATACCGTCGAAGTTGAGTGATTTGAATAAGGAGGATGGATAAGAGGGGAGGGAGGATGAGAGTAGAGGTGTATAGGTTAGTTGAAAATGCGAAGATTCCTGTAAAGAGCACAGAAGGGTCGGTAGGATATGATGTGTTTTCAGTTGAAGATGTAGAGATTAAGCCAGGGGAGTTTAAGTTAATACGAACTGGGTTAGTAGTTAAGTCTGAGTATCCGTTTGCTGTGTTTTTATTTCCGAGGTCCTCTCTATTTAAAGCTAAGGGTTTGATTATGGCGAATTCAGTGGGGGTTATAGACTTTGATTATTGTGGGGAAGGGGATGAGGTGAGGGTTCCTGTGTTGAATATTAGTAATGATGTGGCGTATATAAAGGCTGGGGAGAAGGTTGCTCAGATGGTATTCTTGTGTGTAGGTCATCCAGAGATAGTAGAAGTAGATGAAGCGCCTCAGAGGAGTTCCAGGGGTGGTTTTGGTTCGACGGGAGGTTATATAGTTTAGGAGGTTATGGGATGGGTGAAAGGAAAAAGGATAAGGTGTTTGTTGTTATGGTCAAAGATGGGAAGGAGATAGGTCGGTTTAGAGCATATTTGGCGTGGAGTGATGGGAAGAAGGGTAGATTGTTCGATGGTAGAGAAGTTGAACGGATTAGTGGTAATAGTTGGATGTATGTTATAAGGTAAGGGAGGAGGTGGGATTATGGTAGTGTTTGATAATAGAGTGGGAGATTTAAGTAAGGTTATGTCTAAGGAGGAGTTAAAAGAGGTATTAGCTAAGGTTTTTGATGAGGTGATGAGTAGGTTGGGGATGTTGTTTGTAGATGCAGGGGAAGGAGTAGAGTTAGAGTCTTTGTTAGAAGGTTATGGTAAGAAGATTCCGGAGAGATTGAGGGAGGCAGCTTGTGAATTAATGTATGGGTCAATTAGTAGTTTGGCTATTATGTTGACAAGGGGTATTTTGTTTGACGAATGGGGAGAAGATATGTTGAAGAGAATGGCAGGTGTTTTATTCCTGTTGAATATGATTTTGATAGAGTGGGAGATGGGGGACGATATTTTTGATGTTGTTAGGTGGTTAAGAAATGTATTGAGTGAAGCTGTAAAAGTTGATGTGTCTGAAGTGGGGATGAGTAGTCAAGAGATAGAAGATTTGATGAAGAAGGAAGTTGGAAGGGTTGTGGTAAGTGAGTAAGTTGTAAAAGATGTGATAGGTGTAAATGGTTTTCTTTTGGAGAGTCACTTCAGAAAATTTGAAGGTGTGAAGTAAGCAGAGTAAAATAAAAACAAAGAGGGTAGGTATGGATAGGTATTGTGTAAGTTCCCTGTGGTCGAGAGGGGTTATTGATAAAGATGAAGCTATTTTTCTGTTAGACTGTTTAAGGGAGGGTGGTATTCCAGGATGCTTTGGGAAGAATGGTGTGAAGGATATATGTCAGTCGAATAGGTGGGTAAGGGGCTATAGACTATGTAGGATTTGTGAAAAGGTAGCGGAATATGATATCAAAAATAGGGAGGAGGTGAGTTAACAGTTGTTGTGGGTAGTGAGCGTGATAGTAGGGTTAATAGTTTTCTGGGTTATAGTGAAGTTAGTGAGGGAGATAAAAGCGGCTAAAATTCAGTATGTCAATTTGGTTGATTATTTGTTAGAGAGAGGGGCTAAGAAAGTAGTTTTGGTGCCGCCCCAATGGTTTGGGTATGGGATGATAAGGCTGTATAGTGCAGATGGGTCGTTTATAGAAGAAGTTCCAGTTAGGAAGGAAGCTTGGTGGTTTGTTGGAGCAATAGTGTCGAAGCTAAGGAAGGAAGGGTTTGAAGTAGAGGTAAAGAGTGTATGAGTCTTTGTGTGGTGAATAAAGACAAGGCTAAGGTGTTTGAGCTTGTTCAAGGAGAAGAAGAGTTAATAAGGGAGAAGTTAAATCTGATGATAAATAGACCAGGGAAGTTGATAGTGTTTGAGGGGATAGATGGGGCAGGGAAGACGACAGTCCATAAAGCATTGAAGGAGAGGATGAGAGGTAGGGATGATATAGTATTTAGTGGTGAGCCGACTGATGGAGAGTATGGTAGGAAGGTAAGGGAAGCGTTGAAGAAAGGTGATATTCCAGCAGAGGGGTTGTTGTTTTTGTTTGTGCAGGATAGGATTGAGCATGTCAAGAATGTTATTGTCCCAGCATTGAAAGAAGGGAAGGTGGTTATTTTAGATAGGTGTTATCTGTCGACGGTAGCATATCAAGCAAGTAGGCTTTTTCCGTTAAAGGAGCTTTTGTTTCTGAATAGTTTGTTTTCGCCTGCTCCTGATTTGGTAGTGTATTTTGAAATCCCAGTAGAAGAAGCATTAGAGAGGTTAAGGATGAGGGGTAACGGGTTATCTGTATTTGAAAAAGAAGAGAAGTTAAGGGAAGTAGCAGGGAATTATGAGAGGGTGTTAGAGAATTTTGATGTAGTAAGAGTTAATGCTTTGCTTCCTGTGGAGGAGTTAATAGATGAAGTAGAGAAAATTGTAGTTGAGTTCATTAGTAGGAGGTTGGAATGGTATGGAAAGATTGGTTAAATGTTTTAATTGTGGCAGGAGGAAAGAGAAAGAAGGGATAGGCAAAGTGATAGATGGGGCATGGGTAGATGACTGGAGGGTGAAGGGGACGGAGGCGTGGGGCAAGTGGGTATGTTGTTTGGGGTGCTATTGGGAAGTTGTGAATAGATATGGGTGGGGATACACTCCGAGTTGTGATGAGATAGATGGATAAAGGTGCGCCCGTAGCTCAAGTTGGCAAGAGCATTGGACTCCAGATCCGAAGGTTGGAGGTTCAAGTCCTCCCGGGGGTGCTGAGTAAAGGAAAAGAATAGGAGGTTGGGCGATGGATGGACTTAGGGAGGTGTATGTATATGTAGAGGAGATTGAAGGGAATTTAAGGAAAGAGTTAGAGAGGGTAAAGGAATGGCAAAGGAAAGCAAGGGAGAGGATGAAGGAAGATAAGGTATGGTTAGGGTTTGTTGACCATGGTGAACTTGAGGCTGCGAGCAAAGATTTTCTGGAGGTAAAGGCGCAGTTAGCTATTGCGAAGTTAGTGAAGGAGAAGATTGAAGAAGTGATGGTAAAGGAAAAGAGAGGGGGTAGGAAGAAATGAATAGGCTTGACTATTTGATGAGGTTGCAAAAGAAAATGGAAAGGAGGTATAAAAAGGGATGGCAGAGTCATTGGAGAGTATAGTCCAGGAGTTGAAAGTATTGATAAATGAGGTAGCTGAGAAAATGGCTAAGTTATCGAAGATGTCACATGAGGTATATTGTTTCACAACGATGATTGATGAAGTATATAAGAAGGTGGAAGAGGCAAGGGATGTAGCAAAGAAGATAGAAAGGATGGTGGAGGAAGGCAGATATGGTAGGAGGGAAGAGTAAGCTTCCTGAAATAGTAATAAGAGTTATTCCGCACTCTCAGCATAGATATAGCACGACAGGTGATTATTATGAGGTGGAGGGAGGGAAGTGGGTGATAGAGGTATCAGAGGTAGGGGATGCAAGGTATGAATTTTTAGTTGCGATACATGAGTTAGTGGAGTGGTTTTTGTTATGGCTAAGGGGAGTGAAGGAAGAGGAGGTTAGGGTGTTTGACGAATGGTGGGAGGAAGAGGCGAAGAAGGGAAATGTTCAAGGTGATCAGCCTGGGGATGACCTAAGGGCGCCCTATCATTGGGAGCATGTGTTTGCTACACTGATTGAAAGAATGGTGGCTTTACAGTTGGATGTAGATTGGAAGGAATATGAGAGAAGGTTAAAGGAGTTATATAAAGATGAAGGAGATAAAAACTAAAGAGGAGGTGTGGGGTATGAAGAGGATGGTAGCATTTGTCTCAGCTTTAATGTTAGGTGTAATGGTGTCAGTTTGTTCAGCAGAGAGCGGAGCGGATAGACTTGTGAAAGATAGGGATATGTTGGGGTTGAGGATAGCAGAAGTGGCAAGTCAAGTGAGCAGTTTAGCGGATAAGGTGGGAAAGATGAAGACGAGTAAGAAGAAGGAAGAGATGATGGAAAGGTTAATGTTGCTGGAGACGGAGGCTATGTTATTGTCGGAAGCATTTGGGAGGGTAGACAAGATTGTGTTTGGGATAGATGTGCTAGCATCTGTTGTTGCAAGTGGGGGTTATCTCAGTAAAGCTAATTATCAAGCTTCAGCTGTTGTGTTTGATAAGGCTGTGAAAGAAGCAGAAGATTCTTTAAGAGGCTTAGTTAATTGTTCGTTCTGTTTACCAAGGACGAGGGAGATAGCGGAGAAGACATTAGAAGACTTGTATGAATGGTGGAGGTGAAAAGTCCATGAAGGAGGTGTTGAATGCTGAAAAAGGCAATGTTAGTAATGTTATTTGTTCTATCTGTATCAGCAATGGGTTGGTGTGTAGATTGACTGGACAGGTGTTTCCAGCAGGCAAGTAAGAAGTATAGGATAGATGTGAGGATATTAAAAGCAGTGGCAATGGTAGAGAGTAAGATGAAGCAAAAGAGTGTAGGCAGAGGTAAGGGTAAGGGTTATAGTGTGGGGGTAATGCAAGTGCATAGTTCATGGTTTCCAGTTTTGAAGAGGGAAGGGTTTGATGTTCAGCGGTTAAAGAGAGATGCTTGTTATAATATTGAAGTTGGGGCATGGATATTGAGGCAGCATATAGACGAGGCAGGGGGTAATGTATGGAAGGGGGTGGGAAGGTACAATGCAAGGAGTGCCTTGAAGCAAAGGATGTATGTAGCAAAAGTTAAGTTGGCTTTAAAGAGGAGAGGTTAGGGATGAGTGAGCGGGTAATAGAATGCGTGGATCTTGCGTTGAAGCATTATGATACAGAGTTAATAAAGACTTATGCGAATGTGTTTGAGGTGCTTTATGAGTATTGGAATAGTATTTCAGTGTTAGTGACTGAGGGGTTGTGTGGCGGTTGGATTGATTTGAGCATAGCAAGTGTTGTATGGGATATGGTGTATAGGTTGAGAGAGAAGATTGATGAGGAAGGGGTACATTTTTGGAAGGTAAAGGGAGTGAGTTCAGTTGTAGGATGGGTTGAGGAGGTAGGGGTGATTGCGAAGATTTTGGTGAATACGATGAGTAAGAAAATCTTGGTAACGGTGGAAGGTGAGCGAGGGAATTTGACTTGGAAGGTAGCATTGGAAGCAGGAGAGTGGTTAACTCCAGAGGCTACTTTTAGTGTTGCAGTAAATATGCATAAGGGTTGTTAGTATGGTAGTGTTAGGTTTAGATTTTGACGGTGTTGTAGCTGATTTGAGGTATTTGAAGGAGAGTTTAGGTAAGGAGTATTTAAGTGAAGAGGATTTGGTATTAGCATCGGCAGAAGAATTGCCTCCAGTTAAGGGGGTAGAAGAAGTATTTGAGTTGGGGATAGTGAGGGGGTAATAGACTGATGTAGAAATCTGAAAAGGGGGTGGGTGAGATGATTGACAGGAGTGCATTAGTGAAAGATACTTTTGAAAGTGCGAAGTCATTTGAGAAGATGGAGGTATGGGTTGTGAAGTGTGCCGGGTGTGGTAAAGTTTATAGCAATGGGAATGGTGCAGTCCTCTTCAGAGATATCGAAAAGGCTTTGTCGATAATAGCAGAGAGTAAAGATTGGTGGTTGGTAAGGGATTGTGGGCTGAAAGTGTTATGTAGTGAATGTGTTCAGAGGTTGAAAGAGAAGATGGAAGATGAAGTAAGTGGGGATGTAATGATAATGGTGTAATAAAAATAAGGAGGAGGTAAGGCAATGGGATGGACTGTAGTTGTGTCTGGCAAGTTTGCAGCAGCGCATAGGTTAGTAGGGTATCCAGGTGCATGTGTGAATGTGCATGGGCATACATGGAAGGTAGAAGTAGGGGTGAAAGTTGACAAGCTGGATGATTTAGGAATGGGGGTTGATTTTAAGTTATTGAAGGCTGCTCTTAATAAGATATTGGATGAGTTTGACCATGCCATTTTAATGAAGAAAGGGGATGATGTATTTAAGGGAATTGAATGTATGAGGAAGGTAGAATTTTCTGGTAATCCGACAGCAGAAGTAATAGCGATGGAAGTTTACAATAGGATGAAGAGAGAAGGGTGGAATGTAGTATATGTAAAGGTATGGGAGAGTGAAAATGCCTATGTAGAATATCGAGAAGGTTAAGGTTTATGGTAGAGAAGTTTGTTCTATGGAAGTGTCAGTTATTCGATGAAGAGAAGGATATAGTGTCGTTTTTGTTTTGGTTTAAGGGGTTAAGTACAGCACAGAAAGAAGAGTATTTATTATCTGTAATAAGAGAGTATGGTATAAGTAGTAAGCAGTTTTATTTTGTTGTGCAGGGGTTTATATTTTATGTGATGATGAGGCATGGAGTATATTGGGATGAAGATGTATTTCAGGATGCAGTTTTATCGGTAATGGAGAAAGTGAAGTATTGGGACAGGGGTAGAGGGAATTTGTTATCGTTTTTATATTCATTGATTAGGGACAAGGTATCGCAGAAGAAGTATTGGAATACCGTCAAGTGTTTTAGGGATAAGGAGTTTAACGAAGTTATTGGATGTTATCAGCAAAATAAGGAGAGAGAAGAAGAAAGAAGGGAGCATTCTGATGAAGTAGTGGAAGTTGATTTGTTATGGGATATATTGGTTGAGGAAGTCAGTAATGAAGTATTACATGGGGTAAGGTCGGAGGTGTTGGACAGTATAAGGAGGGGAGAGGATTCAGTGTATAGGAGGGTAGTGTTATGGTATGTTATGAGCAATTCCTTATAGGAAGGGTGGTGATATGAAGTGGTATGAAGAGGAAGGAGGCAAGTTAGTAATTGAGGATATAGATCAGGATGGGGTGTTATTGTTATGGTTAGCTGAGAAGTATAGGATAGATTTGAGGGTGTTATTGTTTTTATTTGACCAGTATAGGAAGGATGTGTGGTTTTTCTTTTATTTATTTGCAGGGATGGTAGTGAAGTTTCCGAGTGTAGAGAGGTTATTGAAGGCAGTGAAAGATGTTCAGGCTGTGCTTTCAGGTGTTAAAGTTGACAGTGCGATAGGTAAATTTGCTGAGAGAGTGATTAAGGGAGGGAGGTTAGAATTTGATTTGAATGACAGGAGTAGGTTTCCGTTAGGTATGTTTGGGTTATATGAATGTGAGGTAGACAAAGAGGAAGGGGGTGAATAGTAATGGTGGAGCGAATTTTGCTAAAGAAGTTAAGGGATAAGTTAGGGGAAGTTATTGTATTATATGAGCAAGTATGTGACAAGTGGTATAATGAATGTAAGAAGAGTGTTGAGAAGGGGAGTTTATCTTTGTATGGGTATGGGAAGTTATTAGAAGAGATGCAGAAGAGGGTAGCAGATTTTTTGCTTTTAATGGAGAAGTTGGTGAAGCTAGAGAAAGATACTATTCAGTTAGATACGGTAGATGAGGCAGTGAAGGCACTTGCGTATTATATAGTAGAGTTAGGGGAAGAAGAAAGGAAGCAGGTGTTAGAATTTATAAAGGAGTTGAAGAGGAAGCGTAGTGATCAAGTAGTAGAGCAGTAGTGGTGGTGATGTAGTATGGACATTGTATTAAGTGAGATAGAGAGGATGCTAGACAGTTTGGCGAAGGTCAATGAATATGAGCCCGTACAGGTGAGGGAAGTTATTCCAGTAGAGGAATGGGTAGAGAGTAGTTATTATGCAGGTCCAGTATGTAGGATGTATGATTTTTGGAAAGAGAAGATAGTAGAGGTATATAGGAGGGGTATAAATGAGGTAATAGTGATAGGTAGTATTGGAGGTGGGAAGACGACTTTTTCTAATGCATTGCTATTGAGGAAGTTATATGAGTTGAGTTGTTATAAGAATCCAGAGGCGTTATTTAAGTTGTTGACTGGGACGAGGATAGCTTTTATGTATTTTACTGTGACATTGAAGCAGGCAGCATGGACTGGATTTGCAATGTTAAGGGATATGATAGATGCAACGCCGTATTTCAGGAATGAATGTCCGAGGGACAAGGATGTGAATTCGGAGATAAGGTTTCCGAGGATGTCGGTGTATACGGGTAGTGAATTTAGTCATCAGCTTGGTTTAGCATTATTAGGTGCGGTGTTAGATGAAGCAAATTTTATGCGGGCAAAGGATCCGCTGGAGAAGGCAAGAACATTGTATACAGCGATAATAGAGAGGAGGAAGAGCAGGTTTGTGGTAGATGGGAAAGACAGGGGTTTATCTGTGTTAGTGAGTTCAGCAGAAGAGTTGAGTAGTTTTGTAGAGGAAAGGATAAGGAAGGTAGGTAATGACAAAGATGTGTTAGTAATATCAGTGGTTGGATATGAATTGAAGAGGCATCATTATAGTAGTGATAGTTTTGTGGTGTTTACAGGGACAGAGTTTAGTAGACCGAAAGTGATAGATACGGTAGAGGATTTAGTTGAGGTGTTAGGGTGGTTTAAGGTAAGTAGGGATGTGTTAGAGGAGGTAAGGAAGTATCCAGTCAAGTATTCGATAAAGCATATAGTGCCGTTTGAGTATAGGGCATATTTTAAGGAGGTGCCGATTGATTTTAGGAGGGCGTTTGAGGAGGACATATACAGGGCGTTAAAGGATATATTGGGTGTAAGTGTAGGAGGGGAGAATAAATTGTTTAGGTCAATGTTAGCGTATGATGAAGCGATAGTAGATAAGGCGAAGTTATTTAAGGATGATATAGTGCAGTTGAGTAGCAAGGATGAGGTTAGACTTCAAGATATGTTTAGGTTGGATTTGGTAGAAGATAGGGATGTGCCCCGTTATATTCATGTAGACTTAGGAATAAAGGGTGACAGGACAGGTATGGCGTGTGCCAAGGTAATTGGTATAAAGAAGACAGATTTAGGAGATTTGCCTGTTGTGGAAGTTGAATGGATGGTGGGAATAGAGCCGAATAGGAGGTATGTAGATGATGAAGTTCCTCTTTGGAAGGTGCGGGAGTTTTTGGTGTGGTTGAAGGAGAGTGGGGTAAATGTGGTGAAGGTGACATTTGATAGTTTTCAGTCAGTAGATATGATACAGTTATTACAGAGGCGAGGGTTTCAGGTAGAGAAGTTATCGGTGGACAAGACAGATGAAGCGTATAGGAATTTAGTGACTTTGTATTTGGAAAGGAGGATAAAGCATGTAGAGAATGTAGTGTATAGAAGGGAGTTATTTGGTTTAGAGTGGGACGGTAAGAAGGTGGACCATCCAGCAGGAGGAAGTAAGGATATAGCTGATGCAGTGGCAGGGTCAGTGTTTGTAGCATGTAAGGAATGGAAGCAAGGTCAGTATGAATTGATGTATCAGCCAGAGGCGTTTGAAGAGAAGGTGGAGGAGTGGTGGTATGATAGGAGATGGGATGAGTACAGAGTGGGTGGATGGGAAGAGTTTTTTAAAAAGTGGGCTAAGAGAGGCGGTGGTTGGGAAGGTAGTGGAATATTTTGATGAAGGAGGTTGTTATGGTATGTGAAGTGAAGGGTGAGTGGCAGCCTGAAGTGAGGTTAATTTCGATTACTCCGCATGCTGAGGAGTTGATTGAGAGAGCCTATAGAAATTGTTTTCAGTCAGAGTGTGCTGAGGATATTGAAAAGAGGAGGGAGTTCATCCGAAGGTGCATCAAATTAGGGCATTTGTCGCCGTTGGAGTTTGCGGATGCTGTGTTTGAGGTTATATGTTCAAAGGTATGTACTCATCAGTTGGTTAGGCATAGGATTGCTAGTTACGCTCAAGAAAGCCAGCGGAGAGTGAAGGTTAAGGATTTGGACTATATTGTGGTGCCTCCGAAGGTTTTAGAAAGTCAAGAAGCTTTGGAAGTGTTTTTGGAAGCAGTGAGGAGGGGTTTTGAAGCGTATGAGAAGTTGTTAGAGTTGGGGATAAAGAAGGAAGATGCAAGGTATGTATTGTCTCAGTGTGTGAAGTCTAAGATTTTAGTCAAGATGAATTTTAGAGCGTGGAGGCATTTTTTGGAGTTAAGATGTGATAAGGCAGCGCAGTGGGAGATAAGGGAAGTAGCTATGAGGATTCTTGAGATATTGAATATGTATGCTCCGTCGGTGTTTGGAGACCTTTATGAGAAGTATGTAGGTAGTGGAGACAGTAATGGAAGAGTGTCTTAGGACAGAGTTGGGTGTTTTGTATATAGGTGATGCAATAGAGGTATTGAAAAGTCTTCCTGATGAGAGTGTTGACTTAGTGATTGCTGATCCCCCGTATAATTCAGGTATAGAGTGGGATAGAAAAGATGATGAATGGCAATGTCAGTGGTTGGAAGAAGTGAAGAGGGTGATGAAGGAAGGAGCAAGTTTATATGTTTTCTTTGCGCCCCTGAACATGTATGGGGTGGAGGGTTGGATAAGGAATAATTTAACTTTAAAGAATGTAATGGTGTGGTTCCATCCCAATTTGTATGGGTCTGGGCTTAGTTATGGTTCAGACAGGTGGAAGAGCACTTGGGATGTGGTGTTTTATGCAGTAAAAGGGGAGAAGGCAAAGCATAGAAAGAAGGTAGCTGAGGAGGGGTATAGGTTGAACCCGCATGGTGGAGGTTTTGATGTAATGGTCTATCCTCAGCCTCGTCCTCTTCTTCATAAAGCCCAGAAGCCATTGGAGTTAGTGATGAAGTTAGTGCATTGTTCGAGTGACGAGGGAGACGTAGTGCTTGATCCTTTTATAGGAAGTGGAACGACAGCAGTAGCTTGTGAAAAGTTAAAGAGGAGATGGATTGGAATAGAGATAGAAGAGAAGTTTTGTGAAGTAGCGAAGAAGAGGATAGAAGAGGAGTTGAGGGTAAAGAGGTTATTTTGACGGTGGTGGGGTGGGATGGAAGTATCTTTCCAGAAAGATGATAAAGTTGTTTTGTATAAAGGAGATGCAGTAGTAGTATTGAAGCATATTCCTGAAAATTCTGTTGACCTTATTGTGACAAGCCCACCTTATAATGTCGGGAAGGAGTATGGTGAAGCTGTTAATGATATGAAGAGTTATGAGGAGTATTTAGAATTTGCGAGGAGTTGGCTTGAAGGGGCATATAGGGTATTGAAGTATGGTGGTAGGATAGCTGTTAATGTGCCGTCATGTCTTCAGCAGTCAGCGAAAAGTAGGTATGCGTATTTGGCTTATGATTATGTGACAGTAATGAGGGAGGTTGGTTTCATTGATATGGATTGGATAGTATGGGTTAAGAGTGCAGATGGTTTACCTGTAGCGAGAGATACAGCATGGGGTAGTTGGTGTAGTCCTAGTCATCCGTATGTGAGGGATGCATGCGAGTATATAATTGTGATGGCGAAAGGCAGTAGAAAGAGGATGGATAGGAAAGGAAGGAATGATATAACTTCAGGTGAGTTTAAGTTGTTTACTACAAATGTATGGATAATTCCACCGACAAGAGACAAAGAGCACCCTGCTGTGTTTCCGAGGGAGTTGCCTTACAGGTTGATTAAGTTGTATACATGGGAAGGGGATGTTGTCCTTGATCCGTTTTCAGGGAGTGGGACGACATTGGTAGTAGGTGTAGAATTAGGTAGGAAGGTAGTAGGTATTGAGATAGAGGAAAGGTTTTGTGAATTAGCTGTGAGGCGATTGAGAATGGTGAATAGAAGGTTAGTGTGATATAAAAACAAAGATGAGGGGGTGGGGGTATGGGAGTAAAATGTATAATATGTGGTAAGGAATATGAGAGGTATTATGAATTTACGGGTAATTTATGCCCAGACTGTTTTATGGAATTAGGAAGTAAAGTATGTTGTATTTGTGGGAAGGGAGTAGATAATGCAGCGACAGAATATTGGGATTGTGGTTTAACAGAGAGGAATGGGGTAGTGAATATGTTTCATGGATTGCTTTGTAATGCATGCGCCTCCCAGATGGTACAGTGTAAAGTGTGTGGATGTTTTGTTCAGCATGAGAAAGCTGAGGATTATATAGAAATAGGGACTGGAAAAAAGACCGGGGAGAAGATATGTTGGGAATGCTACATGGATGATTTTGTTGAGTGCAGTAGATGTGGTGGTTCAATATCAAAGGATATGGAGTTTAGATGGGATGAGGAAGGGGAGGTAGTTTGTTTAATTTGTGCCAAACAGTTTGAAAAAGTCGGCTAAGGAGGGAGAGGTAGATATGAAGAAGGAAGTTGCTAAATCTTGGTCTGAGTTTGAGAGGTACTTAGTTGAAACAAGGTATGCTGTAAGGAAACCCGATACGGGTGAGCCGTTAGAGTATAGTTGGGATGATGTAGTAGATAGGATTGGTAAATATTTATTATCGGCGGATGTAGACAAAAAGTTGAAGAGATTTTGTTCAGCTGATTGTAAGAGAGAAGAGTTGTTGAGTGAGGTAGTGAAGGCGATTAGGGACCGTTTAATTATTCCTGCAACGCCTGCGTTGATGACTTTTGGTAATGAGTACACAAGGAGAAAAGGTTATTTTTCTTGTTATCCCTTAGGGTATGTTCCTGACACGATGGATGGTATTTATGAAGTGTGTAATAAGATGAGGGAGATATATGTGAGAGGTGGAGGATGTGGAATAGATGTATCTAAGTTAAGAAAGAGGAATTCGTTGGTAGATAGTGGACAGGGTGTAGCATCTGGTCCAGTTGGATTTTTACCTCTTTTTGATGCAGTGACAGGAACAACTAATCAAGGAGGTAGGAGGAGAGGTGCATTACTTGTTCAGATGTCTTGGAAGCATCCAGATATAAGGCGTTTTATTCGGGCGAAGAAGGCTGTTCCAGCTTTGTCAAGAGTGATATGGTCGTTGCCTGAAGAGGAGCGGATAGATGTGCCCCTGTCGAATATGAATATATCTGTTGTAGTAGATGAGGAGTTTTTTAGAGAGGGTAGGGAGTTATATGACGAGATAGCAGAAAGTATGTGGGCAAGTGGTGACCCTGGTTTCCTGTTCTTGCATAATATGTTGAAGTATTCACCGTTTAATTGGAGAGAGGATGAGAGGGACTATCCAGGGTTTAGCAATCCGTGTGGTGAGTATTTAGCACCTGCAAATACAGCATGTAATCTTGTGACGGTAAATGTAGCGAAGATTGCAAGGGAAGCACTTGATTGGGATAGTGGATTTGATTTTGAGAAGTTTTATAGGAGGGTGTTTGAAATAGCGTATTTAGCATGTGTATGGGGGACAGTGATGTTGTTTATGGATGAAGGGTATCCATTTGAAGAAATAAGGGACGCAACGCAAAGAGTGAGACCAGTTGGGGTAGGTATGACAGGATTTCATACAGCATTGCTTTTAGCTTATGATGGGCATGTAAAGTATGGGTATGATGAGGAGGCGTTAGAGTTTGCAGAGAATACGCAAGTAGCATTGACGCTCGGGACGCTTAAGTTTTCGGCTGATTTAGTGAGTTGGACTAAGAAGGTATATAAGTGGGATCCTGACTATTTAGATATGCATTTGGATGAGTTGAGGGAGGTAGTGTTAGGTAGAGGGTTGCCATTTGAGAAGGAAGCGAATTATGTGACAGCTGTTGGTAGGAAGTATAATGGGTTTTTCCATGCAGTGACGACATCCCAGCCTCCGACTGGTTCTGTGTCAATGTTTGCGAGAGTAGGAGGTGATACAGGTATTGAGCCGATGTTTGAGATATGGTTGAAAAGGAGGGTGAGGGATTTTTATACTGGGGAGTGGAAGGAAGTTGAGTTAGTAACTGAGTATTTGGCAGATAAGCTTGAGGACAAGGAGTTTAAGAAGAGAGTAGAGAGGCAGTTAGCTCATGAAATTAAGCCTCTTCAGCAGTTAGAGATGTTAGCAAGATTTCAGAAATTTGTTCATACTGGGATTTCTAAGACGATAAATTGTCCAAGGGAAACCACAATAGAAGAGATAAAGGAGTTGATAGAAAAGTCGGTGCAGTATCGGTTGAAGGGGTTTACTGTGTTTAGGGATGGTTGTAGGGAGGATACGGTGTATGTAAAAGAAAGAAAAGAAGATAAGAAGGAAGACACGAAAGTTGAGGTAAAGGGAGAGGAACATGAACTTGGCAATGTGAGGGAGGGGTATGTGTATGAAGTAAAAGGGACTGTAAAAGCTTATATTACAACGAGCTTTGATGAAAAGGGCAATTTGAGGGAGGTATTTGTGAATGTAGGAAAGGCAGGGACGACATTGAATTCTATGTTTCAGGCGGTAGGGAGGATCATTTCAGTAGGATTGAGACATGATGCAAGTTTAGCTGACAAGTTTATAAAAACTTTAAAAGGAATAGAAATGGGCGAATTTTATAGATGTGGTGAGTTAAGGGCGAAGGGGCTTCCGGATATGATTGCGAGGGTGATGGAAGATGCAATAACGAGAAAGAAGGGTACAGTTGACGCTAAGAAAGGAGATGTCAAAAAGATAAGGGATTTGTGTCCTATGTGTGGTGAGTTGTCAGTGGTAAGGGAAGGAAATTGTATGAATTGTGAGAATTGTGGTTTTACAACGTGTTGAGTTGTATCGTGTATGTGATGGTATAAGTGTGTAGTTTTATATTTGGTTATGAGGGGCAAAATGGTAGTAAAAAGAGTTTTGCCAATTAGGATAAGTTCCAAGTATAGGGCAAGAGTGAGAAGTTTTATTTACGATGTAGCTCACTTTCAGAATTTGTTAAGGATATTTATTCTTGAGTGGGTTAGGAAGACGGATGATATTTTTAGGCTTTTCAATCAGAGTTTATTGTACTCTTTGTTAGTTAACAAGATACGGTCAAATAAATCAGAGTGGCAGAGGAAGGAGTTGGAAGAGGTAAGGAGTATAATTGAAGGTGATGAGGAATTGAAGGGTTGGATTGAAAAATTGAAAGCCCAGAAGGAGAAGGTGTGGAATGCTGTAGTATGCCTGGGGATAATTATTCAAGAAGTGAATAATTTGAAGTCGTGGATAAAGGCTTTACAGGAGTATAAGAGAAATCCTGAAAAGTTCAAGGGTAAGCCTAGTTTACCGAAGCCATGGAAGTTGAAGAATTTAGTAAGGTTTAGTGTAGTAGTTCCTCATATTAATGAAGGTAGGAGGTTGTTTTTGAAGTTAAAGATTGGAGAGGAGCCTCTGAAGGTGTTATTGCCTGAGGGGTTTAGTTATAAGGTGAAAGAGGTAAGGTTAGTATATGATATGGATTGGATAGAAGTACATGTAGTATATGAGAGAGAAATTTGTGTAAGCATTATAGGTGTATATCAAGCTGGGATTGATATTGGGTTGGATAATTTGTTTTCTGTGGTAAGTGATAATCCTGAGTTAAGGAGTTTCATTATATCTGGTAAGGAGTTGAAGAGTTATAATAGGTGGTGGAATAAGAAGGTAGCAGAGATAAGAAGTCATATGGATAGGATTTTGAATATGATAAAAGAGGAGAGGGATGAAGAAAAGAGAAAGACATTAGAGAAGCATTATTTGTGGTTGAGGAGATACTTATGGAATTTGTATAAAGCAAGGGAAAGAAAGTTAGATACTTGGATACATCAAATAACAAGAAGATTAGCTGATTTGTTATATGAAACGGGGCATAGAGTTGTATACATTGGAAAGAATGCTATAGATAAGAATGGGATATCTTTTAGCAGGGTTGTAAATCAGAATTATGTTTATATACCGCACAGGAAGTTTGTGAATAGGTTAAAGTATAAGTGTGAGGAGTTAGGTATTCATGTTGTAGAGGTGGATGAGAGATATACAAGTAAAGCCTCGCCGATTAGTGATGATGTAGTGGAGATCCAGGCTAAGAAAGTAAATGGTGAAGAGTTTCAGTTTTCAGGAAAGAGAGTAAAGAGGGGATTGTATAAGGATTTGAAGCTAAATAAGGTGTTTAATGCTGACCTTGTGGGTGGGTTAAATATACTGAAGGTAGGAGCTAAGCTCCGTAGACTATTGTTAGACTTAAAGACTTTGTTTATTAAGTTATGTAATCCAGTAAAGTTTGGAATGTGGGATTGGATTTACAAAAGTAACCCCAAGTCCCTGTTTATGCAAGCAGGGATAGGGGCTAGTAAGCCTGTCATAGGACAGGAAGCCTCAGCCCCTGTATAAGGGGCGGGTCTACATGTTGAGGTGTAGGGTATGAAGTTAAGTGATTTGGTAATGGAAGATTTTCAGAAATGTCAGGTAAGTGATGTGAAGTCTCCGTTACAATGGACTGGTGGTAAATTTTATCTGGCTGAATGGATAGTGAGTCTTATGCCTAAGCATACGACCTATGTTGAGCCGTTTTTTGGAGCAGGCTGGGTATTTTTTAGGAAGCCGAGGTCAATGATTGAAGTGATAAATGATATTGATGACAGGGTATATGCGTTGTTTAAGGTATTATCAGATGAAAGATTATTTCAGGAGTTTGTGGAGAAGATTTGGTTTGTAGGAGCGAGTGAGAAATTGTATGATGAAATGCTGGAGAGATTGAAGGGTAGGAAGTTGGATTTAGTTGATAAGGCAGTGGTGTTTTTCTATATTAATAGGTTTTGTTTAAGCGGTAATTTGACGGAGCAATTTCTTCTATGGAAGTGTTATAATAAGGCAGCGGCATATGAGGGAGTGAAGGATAGGTTATTAGCAATTCATAGGAGGTTGAGAGGTGTAGCGATATTGAATAGAGATTGGAAGGAGGTAGTGGAGAAGTATGATAGCGAAGAGACTTTGTTTTATTTAGATCCGCCATATGTATTGGATACTCGGACAGGTAGTGAAGGTATATATGCACATGAAATGACTAATGAGGAGCATGAGGAATTGGTAGACATTTGTTTGAGACTGAAAGGCAAAGTGATATTGTCAGGGTATAGGAATCAGATATATGAAAAGTTAGAAGAGAATGGATGGATACGGTTGGACAAGGAAATTGCGTTACGAGCTAAGGTAGTAGAGAGAGGGCAAGAGAAGCCCAAGAGGATAGAAAGTGTGTGGTTGAATTATAAAGTGGGGAGGTGGTTGGTATGAAAGAGCAGATGAGGTATAAGGTGAATGAGTGGTTTGAAAGTGTTTATGGGGAGTATCCGTTTCAGGGGATTTGGATGTTATTTATTAGGTTTGCGGTATGTAATTGGAATTGTCCTTTTTGTGATCAGAGTAAGGAAGTGGAAGAAGAATGGGGAGTAGATGAATTGTTAGCGAAGGTAGAGGATAGTAAGGCGGAATGGGTATGTTTAACAGGTGGTGAGCCTCTGCTTCAAGTGGATAGTGATTTGATAGAGGAGATAGTGAAGTTAGGCAAGAAGGTAGTAGTTGAAACGAATGGGACTTTACCGTTTCCAGTGGGTAGTAGGAAGTTATTGGGTGACAGGGTATTTATTTCTTGTTCACCGAAGGTATATCCAGTGAAGTTAGGTGTGGATTTAAGTTTAGTGAATTTGAAGTTTTTAGTTGGTGACGGGAGGGAGTTTTGGTCTTATTGGTTGAAGGAGAGGGAGTATGGGGTTGCGGGATTGCAACCTGTATGGGGTAAAAGTTATCAGGAAAATGTGAGGAAGGCATTGGATTTGGTGAAAGAGTATCCTGATAGGTTCAGGTTGAGTATACAGGTGCATAAGTATATCGGAGTTAAGTAAGTGGGGGTGGAAATGTGAAATTTCTATTATGTGGTGGACGATTAAAGGTGGAAGTTGTTGAGTTGGGGGATGAGATGTATGAGGTGTTTGTATTTGCGGGGAATGGGGTATATGATGTTGACAGGATTTTGAAAGATGAAGGTTTTATTCCGTTAACGAGTGAAGATGGAAGAGAGAAAGTGATGAGCAAGGTAGTTAAAGGTGATGTAGTAGATTATGTTTCGCAAATATCACTGAAGGTGGCTAAGGAGATTAGAAAGTGGAGTAGGTAGTAAAAAGGTTGTTTTATATTTAAAAGAAAATTTGGGAGAAGGAGTGGGGGTGTGCTATGGTGAATGCAAAGAAGAGGCTAGAGGAGTTTAGAATTTCTAAGAATTTACTTGACAGTTTAGTTAAGTATTGTCAGGCGAATGGAAAGACAGTAGAAGAGGTCTTGAATGAAGTAATGGAAGGGATAGTAGTGGAGAATGGATTAAGTGGCGAGAATGAGAAGGGTAAGGTGTTAGTGAAGGATTTTGCGATAAAGATAGCTGTTCCAGTGGGGTTAGATAGGAAGTTAGTTAGTATAGCCAATAATAAAAAGATGACGAAGTTTATGTTAGTAAGGGAAAGGTTGCGTGAAATGTTGAGCGTGGGTAAGGAGTAGAATATGCCTTCACTATTTGAAAAGTTAATTCATTTTTTAGGTCGTAGTGCTGTACCTCAGTCTCCTCAGCCTGCTGGTCCAGGTTTGATGGTTGGCAGGGATGAGCAGATAGAGAGGGAGATAAGGGCTTGGTCTGCTTTTTATAATGTGTTAACAGACAGGTCAAGACGGTATTTTCTTAGTGCAATTTTAGGTCAGCCTATCTTGGATAAGCAAAGAATGATAGAGACTGTTGAGGCGTATAAGGACACATTTTTCCATCAGATGATAGTAAATTTGTTAGTTGATGACGCATTGAGTATGGATCCTGTAACGGGAGATGTAGTAGAGATAACGACAGTGAATGAAAGTTTGAAGCCAATTGTGGAAGGGTTGCAGGAGAGGATAGATTTAGATGCATTTATTTCGTCGATAGTAGAGGATGTAGTATCGTATGGGGATTATGTAGTGAGGGTAGTGAATGATGGTAGGAAGGTAGTTGCACTTGAAGATGATATTGATCAGAAGAAAGTGATTGTAGTGTATAAGGCGGGGAGACCAGTATGTTTGGTGGATTATTCAGAAGTGTCTAAGAATTCAGATAATGCAATGATGAATTATGTTGAGTTTTTGCATTTCTCAGTGAATCCGAGAAAGATTAGGTTGAAGTTACCAGACAAGGTATATGAGCAAGTGGCAAAGGAGGGTTTTACTGAGTATGTAAGGTTAGGAAAACCTCTGTTTTGGGGCTTATGGGATTTGTTAAACTCGTTGTATATTTTGATGGTATTTTATCCAATTTTCTGTGTTCAAAAGTTGAATGCAACGACAGTAATTGGAGTAAAGGTTCCGCAAGAGACATCAGTTCAGAGAGCATGGGATATAGCGAGGAAGTACCAGGAGTTATTGAATGTATATACGACGGTGGATGATAGGGGGAGAGTAGCTTTAGTTGATATAATTGATACAGTGGGTAAGTATAAGGTAGTGCCTGTATGGGGTGATGAGAGAGGTTTTATGCAGTTAGCTGATCCGAAGTTAGAGGAAAGTTTTGCTTTGGATATAGTGGAGGAGTTGAAAGTGACGCTTTGTGCGGCGTTAGGTGTTCCGTATAATTTCCTGTTTGGGTCAAGGGAGGGAATGAGTAAGCTTGATACATTGAAGAGTTTTAGTCGGTATGTAAAGAAGGTAGCTTCAATCCAGAGGGCGATAAGAGAAGGTTTGTATCAGTTAGTTAGAATAGAGGCAAAGTTGCAAGGGATAGGAGATATTCCTGTTGAAGACATTGATGTAAGGTTTAGGAATGCGTTGATAAGTACAGAGCATTTAGACAAGTTAGAGTTTGTGACGGGTATGATAGAGACAGTTAGAGGGACCGTAGAATCTGTAAATGATATAGCAGGTGTATTGGAAGGGACAGTGGATAAGGAAAAGGTTATTGACTTTTTGAATGATTATTTTGGTTTGGTAGGGCTTGAAGGTGTTATACAGATAGGTAAGGGTAGTGAGGGAGGAGAGTCTGAAGTTCAAGAGGCTGGGTTAGGTGAAACGGATTGGTTGGGGAGTGGGGAAGAAGAATTTGAGTTAGGGGCTGAAGGAGAGTTCCCGTTTGAGGCTGAAGAAGAAGGTGCTCCAGAAGAAGCGACAGAAGAGGAGACAAAGTAATGAAGTTTAAATCTGATATAGATGAGAGATTATTTAGGTCTGAGTGGTTGAAGAGTGGGCTTCCGCTTGATGAGTTTTTAGTGAAGAGGCAGGAGTTGGAGTTGGGGTTAGTGGATTGGGAAAGATCTCAGAGGCAGAAGGTAAATTGGCAGCGGTATAGATGGAAGTATTTGAAAGGGATTAGAGATTTTCATGATTCGACTGCAGGTAAGAGATTTCATAGGAATTTAGGAAGGTTTCTTGCGACGAGGGAGACTGATTCATTATTGAAGGCGTATCAGAGGGAGAAGGAAAAGGAGAGAGATTTAAGGGGATTAGATTTAAGGAAAGTGCAAGAAAATTTAGAGTTTTTGATTGCAGTATTGTCGGTTGGTGTGCATGCCTTGATAGAGGAGAGGTATTATAGGGCGAGTGTAGATGCGGCAGTTGAGTATAAGTTGTTTTTAGAAGAGGTATTAAGGAAGGTGAAGGAAGTTATGGATTGGGTATATGGAGAGGAGGATGGGGTGGACTGGGATTTTTGGGTAGGGGTAGTGCATCCGAAGGAATGGGAGAAGTTAGGTTTAAAGTTTCCTGAGAGGGTAGAGAGAGAAGGAGATATGCTAGAGTGGTTGGTAGGGGAGTTAAAGCAAGGGAAAGTAAAAATAGAAGAGGATCAAGATGAAGAAGTCGGAATTAAGGAAGGAAGTTCATAGTTTTTGTTCAGCATTCATGTATGAGTTCTTGAGGCAAGAGATTGGGTTAGTTCCGAGTTTAGATAGTTATGTGAGGAAGTTGACTTGGGATTCTAATGTTCTTGATTTCTTTTCAGCAGATGAGTTAAAGAGGGAGTTTTTAGTGTATTCGGGTTTGAAAGAAGAAGTGTTTGATGAGTTAGGTATGGAGTTTCCTAAAGATTTTATGACTGAGATACGTACAGGAAGTTCAGAGGGGTTATTGAGGTGGTTAAAGGAGAATGTAGAGAAGTTATGTAGAGATGAAGGTGTATCAAGGTTATGGATAGCAGAAAGAGTGCCTTCAGGATGGGTAGTTGTATTGGAGAGTGAAGGGTTAAGCAAGAGGGAAGTGATAGAGTGGTTGGAAAAGAAGGATGTGGATGTAAATGAGAATAGAATGTGGTTGTTTAAGGTAGGAGAGGAAGTGAGGGGTGAGGATGAGAAGTGGTATGATTGGTTTGGTGTATTGTCTTTATGGAGGACAAAGGCTGTAGAGGTTTATGAATATGATGAGGATGAAATAGAAGAAGGTATCGTTTTGAGAGTAAAGGATTTGTATAGGGAATTAGTAGAGGCGATAACGATTGATGCATTGTATAGAGGTTCGTATGAATATATGAGGAAGCAGCCTGGTGATGTCGATAGGGTATGGAAGTCGGAGGATATGAAGAGGGATGTGACAGAGTTATTATTTACGCCGTTTTTTGGAACGAGGGTTCTTTTAATAGAGGCAAAGGTGCGAAGTGAAAAGGATCCAAAGGTATATCCAGTGAGCATAGCAGTGCATGACATGGATTTTTCGAACGAGTTTAATGAGTGGACTCCAGTTAAGGCGATAGACAAGAAGACGCATGAAGAGTTTTACATGCGATTTATTGAGTTAAATGATGAGGTGAGAGTAAGGTGCGGATGTATGGATTTTCAGTGTCGTTTCGCAAGAGTGTTGAAGGGTATGAATGCTTTGATAGGAGGTATACATTGTCCTCCTCGGAGGACGATGAGGAAGTCGATAAATTGGGCGAGGGTTCCTTCAGCCTGTAAGCATCTCTTATCCGTTTTCGAAATTTTAATGGATGCCGGGATTTTAAAAACTCGGGTGCAACCCTCGAAGAGGGTGATAGATTTGGTAAAGGGAAGGTGGATAAATGTTTAATGTGTGATAGGGTTTACTAAGGAGTAGTTTATGGTTGTAAAGAGAGTTTTGCCAATTAGGTTGAGTTCAAAGTATAGAAGTAAAGTGAGGAGTTTTATTTACGATGTTGCACAATTTCAGAATTTGTTAAGAATATTTATTCTTGAGTGGGATAAGAAGATATATGATATTTTTAGGTTGTTCAATTCCAGTCTGTTGTATTCTTTGTTAGCAGATAGAGTGTACTCTAATAAATCAGAGTGGCAAAGAAAGGAGTTGGAAGAGGTGAGGGAGATTATTGAAAAAGATGAGGAGTTGAAAAGTTGGGTTGGAAAATTGAAAGAGCAGAAAAAGAAGGTAGGTGAAGCTGGAATATGTTCTCAGATGATAAATCAAGAAGTGAGAAATTTAAAATCTTGGGTAAGAGCATTGAAAGAATATAAGGTAAATCCTAACAAGTTTAGAGGTAGACCTGGTTTACCAAAGCCAAAGAAATTAAGAAATTTGGCAAGGTTTAGTGTGGTTGTTCCTTGTGTTATTGAAGGTAGGAAACTATTTTTGAAGCTAAGGAAAGGAGAGAAACCTCTAGAGGTGCTGTTGCCTGAAGGGTTTAGTTATAAAGTGAAAGAGGTAAGGTTAGTATATGATATGGATTGGATTGAAGCACATGTAGTTTATGAAAAAGAGATAAGTGTTTGTAGTGTAGGTGTGTATCAAGCAGGGATTGATATTGGGTTAGATAATTTAGTTTCTGTAGTGAGTGATAATCCTGAGTTAAGGAGTTTTATTGTTTCAGGGAAAGAGATGAAAAGTTATGGTAGATGGTTCAATAAGAAGAGAGCGGAAATTCAAAGTCATATGGATATAATTTTGAATAGGATAAAAAGGGAAAAGGATATAGAAAGGAAGAGAGTATTAGAGAAGCATTACGAGTGGTTGAAGAAGTGTTTATGGAATTTATATAAGGCACGAGATAGGAAGCTTGATAATTGGGTGCACCAGGTAACGAGGAGATTGGCAGACTTGTTATATGAGACAGGACATAGGATAGTTTACATTGGGAAGGATGCTATAGATAAGACTGGGATTAATTTAGGTAGGAGGGTAAATGAGCAGTATGTAGGCATACCTCATCGTAAGTTTGTTAATGCTCTTACGTATAAGTGTCAAGAGTTAGGTGTAGAGGTAGTAGAGGTTGATGAAAGGTATACGAGTAAAGCATCTCCGATTAGTGATGATGTAGTTAAAGTACAGAATAGAAGAGTAAATGGAAAGGAAGTCCAGTTTTCAGGAAAGAGAGTAAGTAGAGGTTTGTATAAGGATTTGAAGTTAAGTAAAGTATTCAATGCAGATTTGGTGGGAGCTCTAAATATTCTGAAGGTCGGAGCAAAGCTCCGTAGACTTTTATTTGATATGAAGACTTTGTTTGTGAAGTTATGTAATCCAGTGAAGTTTAAGTTATTTGATTTGATTTACAAGTGTAACCCCGAGTCTCTGTTCGTCAGGACAGAGATAGGGGCTAGTAAGCCTGCTGCTAGGCAGGAAGCCTTAGCCCCTGATGGGCGGGTCAGTGTAGGTTTGCGAGGCAGATGGATATAACTGTTTAAAATGAGTAGATGAGTTTTGACGAATTTTTGATGTGTTATTTTATATTTATAGTGTAGAAAAGGAGGAGGTGTAGCATGAAAAGAAAGGGTGTGTTAGCAGAAGAGTTGATAAATGTATCAAAGAAGTTCCGCAGATTATTTTTAGAGCAATCAATTGAAGACTTGGGGGAAGTTCCTGCTGAGCCTGTTGGTGGGGATGAGGAAGTGAATGTTGATGTAGAGGAGCTTGGGAAAGAGGCTTATGGTGATGAGGTTCAAGGGATTGTATCTGCTTTGGAAGATGCAGGTGTAGAAGGTGTAGAGGTTGAGAGTCCGACTACTTTTGTAGTGGAGAGGGATGGGAAGAAGATTACTTTTGAGTTAGCTACTATTGAAGGTGAGCCTGTTGTAGTTATTTATAATGAAGATGGGAGGGTGACTGTATCACTTGCTCCTGTCATTGGGTATGTGACAGCACCTGAAGATGTAGTGGATAAATTAGCAGGGGATGAGAATGCAGTAAAGGAGTTTGTGGGGTTAGTGTGCGATGTGTTGGGTATTGAAGATGAGGAAGCTAATTGGGTAGGGGAAGAAGAGGAAGAAAGGGAAGAAGAGGAATTTGAGGATGAAGAATTTGAAGAGGAAGAGGATATAGATTTAGAAGCTGAGGAGTTTGAAGAAGAGGAAGATGAAGAGGAGGAGGTAAGTGAGTCGAAGTTAAGGAGACAGAGGAGGAGGGGGTTAAGGTTTAGGGAGCAGACGACTGAGTATGATATGGCAAGTGGCAGGCGTGATATAACGATTGGGCTTATTCAGGATAGTGATGAGAAGATTGGGTCAATTCCTGTGAAGACGATAGATATTACGAAGGATGTTCCGAAGGCAGAGGGAGATGGTAAGGAAGGTATGACATTTCCTAATTTGTATGCATTGTTTTCCCCTAAGGAAGGGTTACCAGATGTCCAAGGATTTGTTTCCCAGGAAGTGAAGCAAGGTGAAGAGGAGAAGGAAACAGGAAAAGAATAGAAATAAGTAGGAGGTAAGGTATGGGTAAGGCTGAGTATGTAATAGTTTCAAGGGACATTCAGTTACCAGAATATGATGAGCTATGGGTGGTTGATTTTGGGAGTGGTAGAGAGGATTTACCTTATGTGATTGAAGGACCTATATACATAGCAGATTCTGATGAGCTAGATATTATAGACTATTTTGGTGAAGAGTTAGGAAAGAAAATATGGGATGCTTATGATAGAGGTGAAATGGTTGCATTAGGAAGGAGAAAAGCTTTACAGGTATTGGAAGCAATTGATGATTATTATGAGTTTCACTCTTATGGAAGAAGATCAAATTATGCAAAAAGGGCAAGCAGATATGTAGTTTATAAGTTAAAAGTTTAGGAGATTGCAATATGCCCCAAGTATTAAGAGATACGGTTCCAGGTGAGTTAAGGTTAGTTGAATCGAAGGAGAAGAGGAGACCTGGTGTATTAGCTGTGGTGGAGGGGGTGTTTTTTGTAGCTGATAAGCCAAGCAGAAATGGAAGGTTATATCCAAGAGAGTTGTGGGAGAATGTGTTGTCTAGTCCAGACTTAAAGAGAATGCTCCAGAATAGATTGTTATTTGGGACGGTGGGACATGTAGAGGAGCAGTTAGATGATTTGATACGGGAAGGTAAAGTAAGTCATGTGGTAACTGATTTGAAGATAATGCCAGATGGTAGAGGGTGGGGTAGAGCAGAGATATTAGATACGCCTGTTGGAAGAGTATTGAAGACGCTCCTTGAAAGTGGAAGCAAACTTTCAGTAAGTTCCAAGGCTTATGGTGAATATGAAGGGCAAACAGGGGAAGGTTATTGGAGGGTAAGTCCAAGTAGTTTTTTGTTGGAGAGGTTTGATTTTGTAGTTGATCCAGGATTTCTCGAAGCACAGCCTCAAGTAAGGGAGGTCTATGAGAGTGTGGTATGCCGTAGTTGTGATAAGGATGTGGTGAGCAAGTTGATAGAGGAGAAGAGCAGACAAGAGCAAAGGATAGTTGAGCTTTTGAAGGAGCTTGAAGAGAAGGATAAGAGATTGAGGGAATTAGAAGAAAGTGTAAATAGAGTTACAGGGATAAGAAATGGATTGTTGGAAAAGGAGATAGAGGTGATAGGTGATTTAGTAGTTGAGAGGTTGGGAGTAAATGAAGCGAATATATCAGCAGATACATTGCTTGGTGTAGTGAGAAAGATAAGGAAAGTATTGGAAGAGAGGTTAGTTAAAGTAGAAGAAACAGCAGTTTCTGCTGTAGAGCTAGAACCAGGAGAAGAGATAGAATTTAAGATAGATGAGGAATGTGCGGTAGCAGATGTTCCAGGATGTATTATGCGAGCATTAGGAAAGGTACTTGGGCGTAAGGTCATCATAAAAGATGACAGTTACCAGAAAGATGGGAATGAATTTTATTATGTTGGGGATGTAGTAGATGTGAGAAAAAGAGAGATGATCGGAACAGTTTTTGTATCAGGCAGAGTTTCGAAAGGTTCTTTGGGAAGGAATTCAGTTGTTAGGTTAGTGTCTGGGATTTTGACTGTAGCTTAGCATATGAAGTAAATAAGATATGTAGAGGAGGGATGCAAATGATGGAGAGGAGAATACCTGAGAGTATTAAGGAAAGGTTAAGGAAGAGGTTATTAGAGAGTATGGGGGATGAAGATGAAGGGGCGTTTGTCAGGGAAGATATAAGAGATAGGATAAGGGATAGGATAAGAGAGAGATTAAGAGAAAAGTTTCAAGAGAGTGAAGTTGGATTAAGAGATAGGTTAAGGAAGAGGCTATTAGAGGGTGAAAGGAGTGATATTAGGTCGATGCTTAGAAATAGACTTAGGAGAAGGCTATTTGAGGGTAGAGAGGTAGGTGTTAAGTCTATGATTAGGGAAAAGCTTAGAAGGAGGTTATTAGAGAGCAGAATGAGGAGTAGGTTATTAGAAGGCGAATTTGACTCTATAAGAGATAGGATAAGGGACAGGCTTAGGAGGAGGTTATTTGAGAGTAGGAGTAGGTTAAGAAGGAGTTTATTAGAGAATAGAGAAGACAATATGATCGGATCTATCGGTATGAAAGATACTGAGGGATTGAGTGAGAGGAGGGTTGCAATGCTGGAGAAGAGGAATGCGATGTTAGAGAGGGAGCTTAGGAGGAAGACAAAGCTATTGAAGGAGGCATATAAGGTGGTGAAGAGGGTAGATGAGATGGGTGGGATACATAAGATAGAGAAAGCGTTGAAGTTAGCTCATGATACTATAGTGAAGGCTGGGGCTAAGTTGTTTAAGGAGGCAGTTGATGTGTTATCAGCTGAGACTGGTGTAGATAAGAAGAGGGTTGCTGAGTTAGTAAAGAAGGTGGGGTTAAAGGAAGCGAGGGAGATTTTGAAGAAGAAGGGTAGTAAGGCAGGTAATGCTCCTAAAACGATTATTGTTGAAAGTATAGGTGACAAGAAAGAGCAATTACCTACTTTAGCCACTAGGATAGCAGAGAGGCTGAGCAAGCCAGTAGAAGCTGGGAATCCTGGTGATTTGAAGCAATTAGGTGAAGCTGTTTTCAAGAAAGTGGGGGAGTAGAGGTTGACATGAATGCAGGGCTGCACTTTTCAGCTCTGTATTGTAAATAGTAGTTGTGCCTCACACTGATGGGGCAGAAGATGGAAATTGAAAACAAATTTTAAAAGGAGGGGTGTAAAATGCTACAGAAAGTAGATGAAGCTTATTTATTAAGCAGGATAGAGGAAGAGGCAGACATTTATTACAGGAAGTATAAGCCTTATATGAGGCTGATGGAGCAGACTTCTCATTGGAAGAAGTTTAAGTCTCCTACTCCGTGGGACTATAGGGCACTTGGGAGGATGTTAGAGAGTGTAGACGACATGATTAAGATGTGTGAGGCAAATGGGACAGTAGCTGATTTAGGGATTTTGCCTCGTATAGCAAAAGATGTTGTGACTATTATGTATGGTGTGTCGCCTCTGCCTCTTATTGCAAGTGTCCAGCCAATTGAAGAGGAGTTGGGGTTAATCTATTACAAGAGGGTAAAGGCTGTTACAGGCGGTGGTAATCTTTCGGCTGGGTCGACTATTGTGAGTGTATATGGAGACTATGTGACTCCGCAGGGTTATACGAATGCAGAGGTTAGTGAGACTATAGGGTCTGGTAATGGGACAGCGACCACTTTTACTGCTACCCTGTCTTATAAGCCTATAAGACCAGGGACAGTTGTTGTACAAGCAGGGAGTGTAACTGGGCAAGATTATAACTATGATGGGAATATTTATGGAGCTGGTGTAAGTGGAACTATTAATTACCAGACTGGTGCTATTAGTTTAACTTTTGCTACAGCGCCAGCTTCTGGTGTATCAGTCTCAGTTACTTACTGGGGTAATATTGAGGATTTGAGTTTAGGGGTTAAGGAGATTAACTATGAATTAGATACGAAGCAAGTACGTGCAAAGATTTATGCTGTCAAAGGATTGATTGGTCTATTTAAGAATTGGCAAATTCAAAAGAGGTTTGGAATTTCTGCGGAAGAGGAGTTAGCAGTTGATTTAGTGAATGCTTTGAATGCTGAGATATTAGGTGATTTAATTAAGAAGATGAAGAATGCACTGCCAGCGACAGTTTCTTGGGATGTAACACCGCCGACTGGGACTGATTACTTCCTCCACTACCAGACTTTTAAGTTCTTCCTTGCTGGAGCTGAGAAGAAGTTAGTTGAGCAAGCAAAGCGTGGTGTTATTAGTTTTATTATAGCGGGGACTAAGGCTTGTGCAGTAATTAAGAGCCAGCTCGGGTGGAAGCAATTGTTTGATGGTAGGGGTATGTTTACTGCTCACTTGTATGGGGAGATTGAGGGTATTCCAGTTATCAGGGTTGTTGATAATGATGTGTTGCCTCAAGATATGATGATTATTGGGTATAAGGGAGCAAGTGAGTTTGAAGCACCAGCTGTGTTCTGTCCATACATGCCAGTCACCGTTACTTCGGTGTTGCCGACTACACATCCGCTTGTAACTCAGAGAGCTGCTGCTACTTGGGCAGCTGTAGAGGTGCTTGTGAATAGGTTCTTGGTTGGAGGACAGGTATCTGGTACATATCCTTGGGGGGAGAGTTAATAATTAGATAGTGACGTAGGAGGCAGAGGTGATAAGAAGTAATCCCGAGTCCCGATTTGGGATAGGGGATAGTAAGCCTGCCTTTAGGCAGGAAGCCTCAGCCCTTGACGGGCGGGTTGTCCTTATATGCCTGTGATGATGCACCTCTGCCCCCCTTGATTTTAAAGAGACGGAGTAAGAAAAAGGAGGTAGAGATATGAAGGTAAAGGCAGCGAAAGATGGAGTGATGGTGAGGTTAGTGGTGAATGGAATGCCTTTGTTTGTTACAAGCAGTCCAGTTGATGTAGATGAGAATAATCTTGAGGTGATGGAGCAGGTAAATACGATGATGAAGCTGGGTTGGTTGGTTGAGGTAAAAGAAGAAAAAGGTCAGACAAAGACTAATGGGGCAAATAAGAAAGGTGGAGAAGGTGTACAGGAAGAGAGTAAGTAATGTGGTTAAGGTATGTACAAATCTTATATTCAGAAGATAAGTCTTCAGGAATTGTATCAGACCGCCCTTGTTCGGGCGGGTCAATATTTAGTTGAAGATGCATTATTAGAAGAAGAGTTCAAGTTAGATAAGTTCGAGCTTCTCTTTAAGAATCAGATTTATCCGTTATATCAGAAGTATGTGTATAAGACAGATAAAATAGTGACATATGTGACTTATGCGTCGCCTTATGTTTTTCCTGAGCCAGCGCCTGACATGGTGAATGCGGTTATTCCAGTTTCGGTTTATGGGCTATATTTAGGGGAGTTTATGAATTTTAGGTATTTGACGCATACTGCGTATTTATCGACTAAGCCTTTGTCAAAGTTTACTATTTCGTGGGATTATAGGAAGCCTGTATTGCATGTAGGGTATCAGGGAGAGGTAGAGATAAGGGCATCGTGGAAGTTGCAGTATGATGAGAGTAATAAGATGTTAGAGGTTGATCCTGAGACACGGGATATTTTAGTGGATTTATGTGCGGGGTACATAATGGTGGCTCTTGGTAGGAGTAGGAGGATAGTGAAGATTGGAGATAGCAATATGGAAATTGATTCTGATGCTTTAGTGAGTGAGGGTGAGGAGTTGATAAAGGAAGCTAGGGAAAGATTGCTACAGCAAGCAGACCTTACGGCTTTAAACTTTTAGAGAGGAGTAAGCATGCCAGCGAAGGTGCTTTATTTGACGGCGAAGGAGTTAGGTTTGATGGTGATTGATGAGCTGAAAAAGTTGAAGAGGTTGGGTGTGTCGACTGAAGAGGAGTTGAGGGAGTATTTTGGTGAGGTATATAGGAGGTTATTAGATGAGTATGGAGTTAAGGGGTTAGTAGTGAAGGGTAGATCTCAGATGGATGTTGAGTTTATTTTTAATGAGGCATCATTTATTTCAAGGGTGCGGAGATTATTTGGGCAGAAGGATTTGGTGGGGTTGTTGGATGTAAGATTGACAAAATACGAGAGTGTTAGGAGGGTGGGTAGTTTTAATCTTATAGAAAGGTTAGCAGTAAGGTTTGGGTTGGGAGAGATGGATGAGGTAGTGAAGAAGTGTAGGAAGGAAGATAAAAGGTCGGCTGATGATGTATGGTGCGTATATAGCAAGAGTGGGAAATTATTAGGCAGGGCAAAGACGAAAGAAGATGCAATAAAGAGGTTAAGGCAGGTGGAGTATTTTAAACGGAAGGCTAAGAAGGATAGTAAGTGATGGTAAAGAGGATTTGTCAAGTTTGTGGTAAGGAATTTATGGTGCACAAGTCACTAGTGAAAAAAGGTGGTGGGAAATTTTGTAGTAATGAGTGTTATTGGAAATCTATACGGAAGAGGGTAAAGAAGGTTTGTGAAGTTTGTGGTAAAAGATTTGAAGTTTCTATTTCAGAGAAAGATAGAAGGTTTTGTAGTAAAGAGTGTTATTTGAGATATGCAGTTAAGAGGGTAAAGAAGATTTGTGAAGTTTGTGGTAAAGAATTTGAGGTTCCTTTATCAGATGGGGATAGAAGGTTTTGTAGTAAAGAGTGTTGTGACGAGTACAGGAGAAGTAGGGAGTATAGAAGTAGAGTCTCTAAGAAGCAATCAGAAGTGATGAAAGTGTTATGGGAAGATCCGGAGTTTAAGAAGAAAATGTCTGAAGCGAGGAAGATGTTATGGAGAGATCCTGAGTTTAAAAAGAAAATGTCTGAGGTTAGAAAGATGATGTGGCGAGATCCAGAGTTAAGAAAGAAGCAATCTGAGAAGATAAAGGTGTTGTGGAAAGATCCTGAGTACAGAGAAAGGATTGTTAAGGGTATAGTGGCAAAGACTGAATTAAAGCCTAATGGTTTAGAAAAAGCCTTTTGTGATTTATTACAGAGTTATTTTCCAGGAGAGTGGAGATATGTAGGTGATGGAAAAGTGTTTATTGTAGGATTTGTTCCAGATTTTATACATAAGGAAGAGAATTGGATAATTGAACTGAATGGGGATTATTGGCATAGTTTTCCTGAAGCAATGGAAAAGGATAGGAGGAAAAGGGAAGTTTATGACAGATGTGGGTATAGAGTCTTAGAAGTATGGGAGAGTGAGTTTAAGTCTGATCCTATGGCAGTAGTTGATAAGATAGTAGAGACTTTTTACTGTTTAAATTAGAGAAAGTGAAGAGGGTGGAGTAAGTAATGTACTTTAGAAATTTACTTGCAAAGTATCGCACCGCAGAGAGATGGTTAGTGCAATATTCTCAGCTATATTGGTATGAAGTGGATTATTACATGCTGGATGAAAGTTTGAAGGAGGGGTTAATGCTCGGTGAAATGACTGAGTATGAATTTTATGTTGATAAGGTAGTGAATTTCTTTAAGTTATTGCCTAAGAAGACTTTGTATGTGAGGGTGTTAGCACCAGAGGCGGAGACTGAGCAAGATACTTTGGGGTGGATTTTGACCTCAAAGTTCCAGATTGCTGTTGCTGATATACTGTTAAGGCAAGAAGGGGTAAGTCCGAGGGTAGGTGATGTGGTGGCAAGTGCAGGAGTGTTTGAGGAGTTAGCGCAGTTGAAGAGTTTTGACCAATTTACTAAGCCTGTGTTTGTTAGGTTTGTCCAGTCGATTAAGCCTTCGGTGTTTGTGCTCCAGCATAATAATGTTTTAGAATGGGTTATGGAAGTGTCTGACAGTGATGTGGTATTTAGACTATTGGTATGAGGTGTATTAACAAAAGAGGAGTATAGTAAGGAGGTAACCGGGATGAAAAAGATCTATGAACGAGCTAAAAGGATGGTGGTAAGAAAGATGAGAATGTCAGAGCAATGGGAAGATTTACCTCAGGGGTGGACTAAGGAGAGTTTGAGACAGTATTGGGATACGTTGACAGGTGGAACACCTGCAGGAGAGGGTGGGGTTCGGAAGTGTATAAAGAAGATAAAGGATGTGTATCCTGATATAGATGATGCAGGGGCGTTTTGTGGGAGTTTGGCGGATGAGTTATTTCCGGGGTGGAGGAAGAAGGCTGCGGAGGAAAGGAAAAAGAAAAAGAAGAAGAGGTAGGTAGGATGCGTGAGGTGAATGAATTTTTTGGATTAATAAAAAAGAGGTCTGAGGAGAAGAAGTGGAAGAAGTATTTCCCGAATGAGAGGGAGAGGTTAGCGTGGCAAAAGGTGACTCAGAGTGCAGATGAGGCAGCGGAATGGTATGAGTATGGATTTTCTCCGAATAGGGTTATGGATTGGCGCAGGTATGGGTTTACCCCTGAAGCTGCTGTATTATGGTATAATTTGAGATTTTCTCCGAGCAGAGCGAAAAAATGGTCTGAGGTGGGAGTTTTAGATCCAGAGGATGCAGCACAGTTTGAGGAGTATGGGTTTAAGCCCAAGGAAGTAGCAGAGTGGGTGAAGGTAGGTATAGGGGATCCAGAGCAAATAATAGAGTGGAAAAGGTTACGTATTAGTCCGCAGCAAGCAAGAAAGTTAATGGAGATGGGTTATCATCCGCAAGATGTAGAGGCATTAAGGAAGAGGAGAAAGAAAGTTAAGAAAAAAGATAAAGTGAAGAACGGTGCAGAGATGCCAAAGAGAGAAAAGGAAGGTGAAGTAAAAGATAATGCAAGGGTGTTAAAGAAAAGAAAGGTAAGACAGAAGAAAGGTGAAGTGAAAACACTGTAGAGGAGTAGTGTGTAAGGCATGCTGGACGCGTTGAATAGAACAGTATTAGCTGAGGTGAGGGATGCGTTAGGTTTAGTGGATGAGGATTTGTTTTTTGTTCAGCATGAAAGTGAGGAGTTTTTGAATGTAGCAAGGAGGCAAGCGCAAGTTGATTTTAGCAAGCTTGAGGTGAAAGTTCCGGACAAGCCGATAGTGTTTATAAGGCTTGATGGGGTTGATTATGGGAAGAGTATGACAGGGTATAAGAGGGTAGAGACGCCTTATGTGTATTTGAATGATTTAGGTAAGTATGTAGGCGTGAAGTTGTTATCGGTTGAAGCTAAGTATAGGTTAGCGGTATTTGTTCCGTTTGGGAGAGTGGCGATGGATTTGGTTGGGGTGTTGATGTCGCAGTTGAGGAGGAGTTCAAGTATTTTGGCGGTATCAGCTGATAATAGTTATTCAGTTGAGTTGCCTGTGAGTCTGTTGTTAGAGAGTGTGAATCCGCCTTCAGTGGAGATGGTGTTAAGGGAGAAGGGGATGAAGTTGTATAGGGTGGAAGGGGAATTGCAAGCGTTGGGTTTTATGTTGCAGATGGGAGTAAAAGGTATGGGGACAGGTGAATATGGAACAGTTCCAGAGGGATTAGTAGAGTATTCTCCTGTAAAAAAGATAAATGTCCAATGGAAGATAGGGTGGAGTGTATTTACGGAGGATGGGAAGGAAGTGAATGAGGTATTGCCATGTATATTGAAGCTATAGGAAAGTTTGAGAGTATTTTATGTGTATGTTTTATATTTAAATGAGAAGAAAAGGAGGTAGCTGATTATGGCTACGTTTCGTTCACCTAATGTAATAGTAACAGAAGTTGACTTAAGTCAGTATGTAACTAATGTGCCTACCTCAACTGGGGTTCAGGTCATAAGAGCGAAGAGGGGGCAGGTGGTTCCGAGGTTTGTGTCAAGTGTGAGACAGTTTAAGGAGATATATACGTCGACACAGAAGAGGGTAGATAAGGGGTATGTAGAGCAGTATTCGGCGGTAGCATTTCTTGAGGTAGGGTATAGTGGGTTATGGGTAGTGAGGGCGGTAGGTGATGGGGCTAAGTATGCATTTGTTATTATAAATAAGGATGGTGCAGCTCAAGCTGCTACAGTTCCGGCGACTGGATTATCTGTAGCAACGGATAGAAGTGGTCCTGTATTCCCGGCATGGGATACTTTAGGTGATGATGCAGTGTTGCTCTTGTATTGTAAGAGCCCTGGTGCTATAGGGGACAATTTTTCAGTTGCAATAAAGAATGTGAATAAGACAAGTAATACTTTTGAGTTGTTAGTATCAGAGACGCTTCCAGATGGTTCGGTTGAGGTAAGGTTTGATGGGGTAGTTAGTTTAAATCCAGATGCAAAGGATGGGTATGGGAATAATATTTGGGTTGAGAATATTCTTCAGGATAATGAGTATGTAGGGGCATTAGTGAATCCAAATGCATATAGTTTAGTTCCTTCAGCAGTGACATCGGCTGTTGGATTTGCAGGTGGAGTAGATGCGGAGCCTACTATTGGGAATATTGGTGAAGCTTATGAGCAGTTTGGAAATAGGGAGACTTGGGATATTGACTTATTGATACAGGGTGGAATAGGGGATGATACAATAAGAGCAACGCTCGTTAATATAGCAGAGACGAGGGGAGATGCGGTAGCGTTGGTGGATGTTCCAGAGGATACTTATAAGGTAGAGGATGTGAAGGCATGGAGGCAGAGTAATTTTACTGTTGGTAGTAGTTATGGTATGGCATTTGTGCCATGGCTGAAGACTTATGATTTTGACAATGATATTCAGTTGTTTATTCCGCCGAGTGGTGTGGTGGCAGGGATGATGGCAAAGGTGGATAGGGAGTATGATCCGTGGTGGGTGCCAGCAGGATTGAATAGAGGTAGGGTAAATGTGTTAGGATTGAAGGCATATTATAGCTTAGCGGAGAGGGATGAGTTAGATGCAGTGCAAGTGAATTGTTTTGTAAGGAAGCCTGGTGTGATAGCATTGTGGAATAACAGGACGCTACAGACGCAAGAAAGTTATTTCAGTTTTATTGAAGTGAGGAGGCTGACGAATTACATAAAGAAGAATGTGTGTAAGTTTCTTGATGCGTTCCTATTTGAGCCGTTGACAGATTTTACAAGAGAGAGGTTGGTTGCGACATTGAGGGAGTTTTTTGATTCGATACAGAGGAGGATGGGTATATTGAGGTATGCTGTAATAAGTGATCCGCTTGGGACAGGCAATAATCCGCCTGCTCAAGTTGATCAAGGTATATTGACTGTGGAAGTGTATTATGTCCCAGTTAGAGCAATTAGGGGAATTTGGCTTAAGGCAATTGTGACGAGGTTTGGGTATCAAATCGAGGAGCGTGCAGGTGGTGCTTAAGGTGAAATAGTAAGGAGGAAGGTAGAAGTAAGTTGAGAAGATTAGCCTCCTGTGTAAGGGCGGGTCAGATTGAGGAGAGGGCTGATAAAAGTAATCCCGAGTCCCGATTTGGGATAGGGGCTAGTAAGCCTGCTATCAGGCAGGAAGCCTTAGCCCTTGCAGGGGAGGCATGCAGTGAAGTACGGTAGGAGGTTAGGGTGTATTGTGTGTACTATATATAAAAAATGAATAAAAGGAGGTACGAGTATGTTTACGAAGGCGATTATTTTGAGTGAGGCTGAGTTTAGGTCTCTGGTTTCTGATTTTATAGAAATGGCAAGGGAGGAATTTGAGGGTAGGGATGATTTAACATTGAAGGAGTTTGAGGAGTTTTTAGGTGCAGCTTTTGAAGAGGTGTTGGATGTTTATGGGGTAGATCAAGCTATGATATATTTAAAGGGGGATTGGCTTACAGTAATTGATGGTAAGGATTTTGTATTAGATGCGATTAGGAGGTATTATAAGGATTTGGATGAAATATTGAAAGATGTAAAAGGTGGGGAATAAAGGGAGGTGATGGAAAAGGAGGGGATATAGCTATGTTAAGAAGGAGGCTAGTAGAAGAAAGAGCAATGTTTAGTGACCTTCCGAAGGCAGTATTAGTATTTCAGAAAGATTATTGGAAGTTGATGGAATACTTTGCCAATCAATTAGTAGATGAGATGGAGGGTGGGAGAGCAACTGAAAGGAATTTAGAGAGGCGTTTAGTAGAGTTATTTGTTAGATTCTTTCGACCAGCGAAAGTTGATGGGGTAATGTTTGAGGTAGAAGAAGATGAGTGGGAATTTGTTAGAGTGCCTAGTGATGTGATAAAGTTTGTAAGGCAGACTTTTGGAAGTGTGATGGACTTTGTGGATCATGTAGCGACTGGCATAGATATTAAGCTTGGTTTTACAGCGAGAGATTTGGCTAAGGTATTAGTAGTGCATGAGTTAGATGAAGTTAAGGTATTGGAGCCGATGGCGAACTGGTTATTATCGCAAGTGCGAGAAGTTGAAAGGAAGGGTCGGAGAGCAAGTGGTGCGGTTATGTGGCATTTGTTTAAGCGTACCTTTTATAAGTTTAGGGATGAAGCTATGGTTGACGGTTTTATGTTTATGCTTGATGGTGGTAAATGGGTGTTTATAGATTCGCCTTGGCACTTTTTTGATGTTATTGATCCGTGGAAGCTTATAGAATACTATGCGCAAAGTAGATAGTAGAATGTTGGTATGATATGTGGAGGAATACGGGAGTAATGTTGAGAAAAGTTTCTGGTTGGGGTAAGTATTAAAGGGAGGTGGAGTAATGTCTAGTATTAGTAATACAAGAGTAATTGAAAAGGTAGTAAGGGAGTTATTGGAGGTATTAAGGAAGCAGAGGGAACGTTATATGGGGAGGATGGTAGAAGATTTGTATCGGTTAGGGGATGATGCAGAGGATGTATTAGAGTATTTAATGAAGGAGCTTAATAGGATAGAGTATTCTGTTGGGCAGATGTTACGTATTCCTTCGTTAATTGCTGTATTGATAGGTAGTTGGTTTTATGCAGTGTTAATTGAGGCTGAGGATTTAATTGAAGAATTGTATAAGGAAGTTGAAGCAATGGAGTCAGACGAAGAGGTTTAAGGGGAATGGGAGGTAGTTGGTTGATGTTAAGTTGGTAGTAATAGAAAGGGAGGTAGATAGATATGGCTACAGTAGCTATAAGTCAAATACCAGGTGTAGCTGAGCCGTTAAGAGCTTATCTTTGGGAGTTAACATTTGTGAGAACACCAGCAGGCGTTAGTATTCCAGAAGGGTTGAAGTTGCGGGCTATATCTTCCAGGATACCAGGAAGGACATTTGAGAGGATTGATTTGCATTATTTGTGGATGAACTGGGCTGTGCATGGTAGGGAAAGTGGAGACAAGGAGATTGAGTTTGAGTTTTGGGAAGGAGTGGATATGGCTGTGAGGAATGCGTTTATGAATTGGTTGAAGCTTGTAGGAGATTGGAGTAGTGGGACTCAATCGTATAGGACTGAAGTGACTGGTGATATTCAGTTGAAGCTATTAGATGGTAAAGGTAATGTAGTGAGGACGATAGTGTTGAGGAATGCGATATTATTAGCCGCTGAAGCAAGGGAAGTGAGGTATGAGAGTAATGAAGTTGTGACTATGACAGTTAGGTTTTGGTATGACTGGTTTGAAGAGAGTTAAAATAAAGGTAGGAGGTGAGGGTTATGGATCTTAGACCTATTCTCAGATGTGCTATTCTAGATGAGAATAAGTTTATTGAATTGCTGAGATTGTACGGGGAGGTGTTTATTGCACAGTTCGAAGTATTGCCTCCTGAAAGGAAGCAAGCTATTTTGTCGGATAACCGTAAGTTTATCAGGTTTTTTGATCGTGCTTCTAAGGTATTCAGAAGGATTCTGGAAGATGTTTTAGGTACTGAATATGTTTTTGTGTATATGAAGGATCGTAGGAAATGGATCCTTCCTGTCTCTCTACATGGTTTTTATTCCTATGTTAAACGGGTAGGTCTTTTGTCAGAGTGGAAGAGAAAGATGCTTGAGTATGTGTAATGTGTTTATAGAGTATTGTGTGTGATTAGTTAGAGAAATTTAAATATTATATGGAGGAGGTGTAAAACAATGGCTGAAGAAAGAATTGTGACTAAGGACGGTACTATTGTAATACGAGAGCCCAAGAAAAGTATTCAGGATATGCTTGGGACAGCTGCTTCTAAGGAAATTCTTGCTGCGATACAAGAGCTTAAAAGATATATTCGAAGTATGCTTGGGAGAGGTGAGATTGAAAGAGGTGTCTTTTTTACTTTTCAGCATTGTGTTGCGTTTTGGAAGGGTTTAGTGGATAAAGCTGTTCGTGAGGTACTTCGCATTAAGAAGACAGAATTAGATGTTGATTCGACTATAGACCTTATTTGGGCGGTATTGGAAGAACTTGGTGCTCAGGAGATTGATAAGTTTTTGAAGAAGGTAGGAGCTGAGTTTATTATGGTACCTAGTCATAAGGAATGGGTTTTGGTTCGTGATGGTGAAGAATTTGTTAAAGCTGGTTACAACCCTGAAATAATAGAGGAGATGGTAGATAGAGTAGCTGAGAAGATAGGGGAACTCCATTGAAGGAAGTAATGTATTACTGTATAAGGAGGTGAAGGTATGGCTACCAAAGCAAAGGATGTGCTTAGAATCCTTAAGGAGTTTACCCACCATTATGCAGAGATGGGATGGCATTTCGATGAATTTATGGTTGCTCTTCGACAATTAGCAGATGCAACGGAAGATGAACGGCTTTATAACATTTTATATGAGCTAAGAGAAATTTACAAGGTGATGGAATACGAGATAGTTCCAGAATTAGATGAGATTATAGAAGAGTTAGAGGAAAAAATTAAAAAAGGAGACATCTGAACAAGGAGTTTTGGAAAGTTTTAGGGTATAGGAAGGTTTTAGTTTGTTGTCATAGAAACCCTGAGCCCCTGTTCTTCTAGAAAGGGGGCTCAGAGTTAATAGGTTATAGGTGTAGTGGGACGTCTTAGTATCAATGTAAAAGTCAAGTCTAAAGTAGTCATTTGTTCGTTTTATATTTTTAGTGGAGTGGCAGTGGTATATTATCTGTTAAGGTGGGGTTGTGGTAGCAGTGGAAAGTTTTAGTTTTAGTGGGGGTATGGTAGAGAGATGGCAATAGGGTTATCTAAAATTCCAGGCATAGTGAAGGAGCCTCTTCGTGCATATAGTTTTGAGGTTGAATTGCCGAGGGATTTTGGGGATGCGGATAGGTTAAGGTATCAAGTCAAGTCAGTGGAGTTTCCTGTTTGGTTTGATTTAGAAGTAGAGGGTATAAGGAGGGAGGGGTTGGGGTATTATTTTTTGCCAGATGATTTTAGTGGGAAGGCAGAGGTAAAGATAGAGTTTTGGGAGGATGTAGAGTTGTCAGTGCAGAAGTATTTTAACAAGTGGCGTAGTAAGATAGTTTCAGAGAGTGTAGCGGGGACACCGTATAGGGAGTTAAAAGATTTGCCGTCAAAGTGGATGAAGGATGTAGTGGTGCATGTGTTAGATGTAAAAGGGAAGAGGGTTGGATCATATAGATTGAGGAAATGTTATCCTATTGGGATAGACGGGATAAGGTTGGGGTATGAGAGTAATGAAGTTGTTTCAGTAAACGTGACTTTGATAATACATGGGATAGAGTTGGAATAAAAATAAAGTGGGAGGTGTGAGGAATGGCTAAGCTATTGACTATAGAGGAAGTTGGTCAAATGAAGCAAAGTGGGGCAGGGGAATTGCAGAGAGTGGATGAGCAGGTTATTACGGTTAAGTTGTCGTCTAAAGGAAAGCATGGGTATCCAGCAGTAGTGCATCTGAGACCATTGAAGGTAAAGGATGTGAAGTGTTTGGTTGATAGTGGAATGGAGGAGGAGATTGATTATGTGAGGAGGCTGGTTCAGGTAGTGCAGGGGACGGTGTTGGATAAGGATGTAGAAGTGAAAGAGTTTACTATGCCAGATTTTTATAAGGTATTGTTAGCGCATCGGATAAACAGTATAGGCAATGAGATAAATTTGAGTTTTATGTGTGATTGTAGGGATGAAGTTCAGACGGTGAAGTATGATTTAATGAGACTTGAGGAGAAAGAAATACCGGATGATTATGTTGAGCCAGTGCAGATAGGCAGTATTCAGGTAAGGTTTCCGAGAGTGTGGGGTTATTTACCTGAGGGTAAAAGTAGGTTTGATGATGTGACGGATTATGACGTATTAAGGAGTGTGGTGATAGGTAAGGATGTAGATGAATTATTATTAAGTGAAGCAAAGGGTGCTCTTGAATTTGTGCGTAAGTGGGAGGGCAGCTATGGGGTGCAGACGAGTGTAGATGTGCCGTGTAAGTATTGCAGAAAGAAAGTGAGAGTAAGGATACCGTTTTTTCTATTGCTTCAGGTCTGGTGAGTTGTGGGAAGCGTTGCTGGATATAAGATTTACCCTTATGTATATTTGTCATGTGATGTTGAGTGAAGATGAATATGTTTACCTTTGGTTTCGGTTTATGCGTGAGCTTGAGCGTGTAAAGAAAATGGAAGAGGAAATGAGAAGGAAGATGAAGAGGTAGTGCCATGGCAGAAAAGAATTTTGAAGAAAAGGCAGCAGAGTTAAGGGAAGCGAGGGATATCTATATGGAAGAGGAGGAGGGTGGGCTTGAAGGTATAGGTATAGTACCTGGTGCGCCTGGAGCAAGACCTGCAAGGGGTAAGAGGATAGAGGATGAGGTAAAGGATCAGCGAAATTTATTGAAGGGGTTAAGGGATGAGGTTCAGGAGTTTAGGAAGGTAGTTTCAGTATTAAAGGGTGGTCTTGTAGAGACTTCGGAAGTGTTCAAGGATTTTCATAGAAGTTTTAGTCAAACAGGTCGGGAGTTTCAGGAATTTCATAAGGGTTTTGGTCAGTTTGTAGATGAATTTAAAAAGTTTCAGAGTGAGTTTAGTCAGGTAGGTAAGCAGTTCAAGAAAGAGTTTGGGAAGTTATTGGAGTGGGTAAGTGGTTTAGGTAAAGTGTCTGGTCGGATGGCAAGAGGGTATAAGGAAAGTGTTAAGGCATATAGGGAGGGGGTAGGTTATGAAGCAGATGTAGCGACAGTCAAGAGAAGAGTGCAGGAAAGACTGAGGCAGATCAGAGCACAGAGAGATGAGCAAGGTAAGAGGTATGAGTATAGGTATGGCAGGTTAGGTAGTAGGAGAGGTTATTCGGGTGGGAGTAGATTAAGATTTCCTGGACATATAGTGTTTCAAGAGAATCCTTGGGTAGGTTCACTAAGTGTCTTTAATTTGGGGGTGGGTTATAAGCAGAAGGGATATGGTCGGAAGGATGAGGAAGAAGCGTCTCCGTTTAATATGGGCAAGTTGTTCGGCAGTTTGCCAGCTAGGTTATTGTTTGGTGAAGGAGGTGGAGGAGGTTTTGGTAGGTATAGAGGTAAATATAGTGAGGGTGGGATGTTAGGTGAGGCAAGGAATATAATGTATGCGGCGTTAGGACCGATTGGAGTGCATGTGCAGGAGTGGATGGAGGGGTTGTATGGGAAGTGGGTGGATTGGAAGGAGTATAAGAAAAAGAAAGAAGAAGAGAGGTTAGCTGAGCTTGCTTCGAGAGGAATATATAAGGTTAGGCAGATTGAGAGAGGGAAGAAAGGAATTTTTTCAGAGGTATTGGATTTTGCTAAGGGGTTTCTTGGTTTTGGGAGGATGGGTAGGGGTGGATTAGCTCCTAGTGCAATTGGTGTAGGTGCGGGGTTATACACAGCTGGGAGAGGGGTAAATAAGTTTAGTTTAAGTGATGTAGAGTTAGTGCAGGAAAGGAATGCGAAGATATATGCCGATAAGTTGCATATAGAGGCGAAGTCAGTGAGTGGAGTAGGTGGGGGCAGTGGGATATTGGATATGTTACCAGGGGGTGGGCTATTAGGAAGGTTAGGGAGGCTTGGAAGATTTGGCAGGTGGGCAGGTAGAATAGGGTTAGGTGTGGGAGTGGGTTTAGCTTTTCTGAGTGGCGTGCAAGAGGGAGGGGTAGGTCAGGGTATTTTCAGAGGGTTGGGGGCATTAGGTGGTGGTATAGGTGGAGCGAAGTTAGGAGCGTTAATTGGGACAGCGATAGCTCCAGGAGTGGGAACGGCTATAGGGAGTTTGTTAGGCGGAGCATTGGGGATGTTAGGTGGAGAAAAGATAGCTGATGCAGTGTATAGTGGTATGAAGAAGTTGGTAAAGGATAAGGATTGGATAGATAGTTTAGGTAAGGGGTTTGAGGGTGTAGTAGATAGGATAGGGGATTTTTTGAAGAGCATAGTGGAGGGAGTAAAGTCTGGTATAAGTGCAGTGGGTGGTGTAGCTGGTAAGGCTTGGGGTTGGTTAAAGGAGAAGATAGGGGATTTAGATTTAGGTATAGTGTCGAGGATATTTGAGGTAGGAGAGGCAAGAGCAGCAGAGTTGCCAAAAGCGGCTGGTGTTGTTGGGTATACGAAAGGCGATATTGGTGGTATGTCAGCTGGTATATATCAGTTTACGAAGGATGCGCAGTTAAGGTTTTTGAGAGAGTATGGGTTTATGAAAGAGTTTGAGGGTGTAAGGTTTGGAACACCAGAGTGGAGGAAGAGATGGCAGGAGGTAGCAAGTAAGTATGGGGAAAGGTTTGCAAAGGCACAGCAAGAGTTTGCGATTAGGGAATATTTTGCTCCTGGAGCGGCGATAGCAGAGCAATTTGGTATAAATGTAGGAGGTTCAAGAGCGTTACAGGAGATGATATTTGCAAGAACAGTTCAGCAAGGAGCGGGAGGTTTTAGGAGTGTGTTAAGGAATGCGTTTAAGGGAATGACACCAGAGCAAGTAAGAGCAATGTCTTCTGAAGAGATAATAACAAGGGTATATGATCATTTGATTGCGAATGTGGATAAGTACTGGGCGAGTAGTGCACCAAATGTAAGGGAGAGTGTAAGGAGAAGGTTGATAAAGGAGAAAGAGTTATTATTGGCATTTGAAAAGCAGAAGAAGGAAGTCAAAAAGCAGGAAGGTATGCAGAAGGGGATTACTCAAGAGACAGAGAATTTGTATGAAGGAATGAAAAAACAAAGTCAAATGATATCTAGTGATGGAATATTAGGAGAGTTATCTGAGCAGAAGAGATTGTATGGTTTCACGACGGAAGGAGTAGAGGGTTTATACCAAGATGATATTTATGGGATTGGGAAGTGGGGTGTAGGTATTATTGATAGTGATGTAGAAAGAGAGCAAGAGGAATTAAAGAGGAGGGTAATTGGTTTTGATGTAAGGAAGGAGATGGAGGCATTTAGTAGTGTAAAGGATGGATTGGAGAAGGTTTTATCTAATGTAGTAGGTAAGGTAGGAGGTGGGACGCAAAGGCTTATTATGTCTGGTGGAGATGCGTTTAGTAAGGTGCCGCTGTTTCCTGAGGATGTAGGGCTTGTGATGATGATGTTAGGTTTGGTATGAGGTAACGGTATGCAGTTAAGGTATAACTTATTGACGATAAAGCCAACGGGGCATAATCCATATGTTAATTCAGGAAAAGTGTTCCAGGCGTATATTCAAGATGAGATAAGTTTTGGTGTAGGTGTTGGGTATCAAACGATTTTTGATGAGGTGATAAATATAAGGAATAAGATGAATCAATTAGCTGCGGCTGCAGGATTTGCATTAGGGGAGGCAGGTAGCTATATAGGTGTAGAGAATATGGTAGGGAAGGCAGAGGAGTGGCTTGCTCAGCCGTTTGCACAGGGTATTGCATGGACGAGACTATTTTCAGGTATTCCTGAATATATAAAGTTCAGTCTGGGTGTAGTATTAGTGAATTTTGATAATGAGGAAGAAATATTTAGGGTGCTTGATACGTTATATGATATAACTGTACCGAAGATCGCAAAGCATGTCGGTCGAGTACCACAGATGGATGTTATGGTGGACATAGGTGGATGGTTGATATTTAAAGAATGTTTTGTAACGAATATAGAGCATACTTTTAGTAAGATAAGTGTGAATGGTAGTCCATTATCAGTTGATTTGAAGCTATCGATAAGCACGAAGTATATTGTGGATAGGAATTTGTTAGGGGTGCAGGGTAAAAAGATAGTAGTGAGAGAGTTACCAGCAGAGTAGAATGGCTAATTATCAGGCTTCGCCGATTGATGTATGGTTAATGAATGCAGTGGAAGAGGGGTATAGGTTTGATGAAGTTTGTAGGGTGAGTGATGAATGGGTGGAGGAGATAGTGGTCTGGGAGGGGTTATGGTATATAGTGCCTGCATGTAAGGTGAGGATAACTGATTTTGGTATGAATTATTTGTCGTATAGGAGCATAGGGAATGTGGTAGTAAATGTGGGATTGGACAGGAGTAAGATGGTAATGTTTGATATGGCTGTAGCCTCTGTAAGGGATACGACGCTTGAGCATACGACAAGACCGACTGCGGTTAGTGTAGGTATGATGGGTTATGGAATGCCTGGTGTGTGGTTGGTTAGTAAGGGGTTTAAGGGGTATGGAGAGAAGAGTGCAAGCAAAGTGGTTAAGGATTTCGTTGAGGAGGTAGTGCTGAGTAATTATAGGAAGATATGTGGTGTATTGAAGTGGGGAGAGGGTGTGCAGGATAGTTATGACAAGAAGTATTATTTGCAGGGGGGCAGGTCAGGGTTTAGTTTTCTGGGGTATTTGAGGGATTGTGCAAGGAGTAGGTATGGTGAGCAGGATTATTTTGTATGGTTTTCGCCTATGGTGAATAGTAATGGTGGTAGTAGTGGATTGTCTTGGAAGTTGAATTTTAGGAGTTTTAGTGAGATGAAGAAGCAAGATGTTAAGTGTTATTTGGAGTATGTAATAGATGGAAAGAAGTGGGATGAGGCTTGGGAGAATTATGGTTATTTAAAAGAAGATAGTGCGAAGGTGGTGCCGTTTATGTGGTATGAGATAGTAGGAAGGAGTATGGTATCTGATACGATGAAGACAAAGTTTGTGAAGTATGGGTTTGATTTGTCTAAACTTGCTGTAAATAAAGTAGTAGTGAATAAGGTAAATGAAGTGTTAGGGAAGAAGGTAAGGAGTAATGTAATAGCATCAGTGTTAAGTAAGGTAGATAATATGGTGACTGAGGTAGTGAATGAGGGTGGTATTGATACAATGGACAAGACATTTCCAGATACAGGAGTGTTTCAGAAGTGTAGGATGTTGAGGAAGTGGTGTGTAGTAGTGCCTGGTGTGTCGGAAATAGAGGTAGGGGATAAGGTAAGGGTGATATTTGCTGATGGGTATGGAGATGTCGCAGAAGCGTTGTCTGGAGAGTGGATTGTTGGTGAGATAGTGCATTTATGGTCGAACCCGGGTAGGAATTATTTGAAGAAATTGGTTTTAGTCTCAGATGCTTGGAAGAGCGAAAAGAAGGGAGTATAAGATATGGATTGGGTAAAGAAGGGATACAAAATTAATGAGTTTTGTCGAGGCAAGGTAGTAGACAATGATGATCCTCTTCAGTTAGGTAGAGTAAAGGTGAAGGTGTATCCGTGGTTTGAGGAAGTGAAGGATGAAGATTGTCCATGGGCTGAACCAGCATGGCAAGGTGGAATATTGTATGTTCCGCCGAAGAATGCGTGGGTGTGGATATTTTTTGAGGGAGGGGATGTAGAGAAGCCTGTATGGTTTGCATGGAGTTTACCTTTTAATGGGGTGAGGTTCCAGGAAGGGAGTATGTGGGAAGAGTTTGGAATGGGAGTGATGGATGCAAAGGGGATGTATAGTGAGCAAGGAGCGGAGTATCCTGGTGCAATAGTCTGGAGACTGCCTATGGGGTCAGCTTTGGTATTTTATAGTAGTGGGAAGATAGAGTTGAAGAATAGGGTGGGTGCAAAATTAGTTTTATATGAAGATGGAAGAGTTCAGGTTACGAATCAGAGTGGAAGTGAAATTGTAATTAATGTAGATGGGACACTTCTGATTGATGCTAAAGGTAGACGGGTTGATATCAATCCTTGATATGAGGAGAGGAGCGGATGCCAGGTGTGACAAGGTTAGGTGACATGAGCTGTGGTATAGATTGTCCGCCGACCCAAGCCATCGAGTGTTCTGAAAATGTATTTGTTAACGGGAGGGGTGTCGTGAGAGTAGGAGATGCATTCCAGCCCCATTGTTTGCACTCACGAGTTGTCAGCAAAGGAAGCGCTTCCGTATATGTGAATGGGAAGCAAGTATGTAGGGTTGGTGATCCGCTTTCGTGTGGGGATAGGGTATGTGAAGGGTCAAGTAATGTGTTTGCAGGAGGTTAAGCTATGGCAGAGGATAAAGTGTCTGAGTTATGGAGCGATGTAAATAATAAGCTGAAGTTAGACAAGACAGGTGATGTGAAGAAGGACGTGAATTTGGAGGCGATTGAGAGTGCGATAGAAAATATTCTGTTGACAAGGAGAGGAGAAAGAGTGATGCGTATTTCATTCGGGTCAGCCTTGGAAACATTCTTATTTGAACCTATTTCAGCGTCAACCGCTCATAAAATTGGACTTGAGGTATTAGATGTATTATCAAGGTGGGAGCAGAGAATAGAGGTGCAGAAGGTGGAGGTTGTAGCGGATCATCAGCTAGGAGGGTATCAGGTGACGATTGAGGCAGTAGTGAAAGAATTAAACATACCTTTTGTAGTGCAACGGGTGCTGGTGGTGTAGGAGGTGAGTGATGCAGGAGTTATGGACGATCTATCCAGTTGATAAGAGCAAAGGTGAAGTGAATATCTGGAGCAAGGATTTAGTAGATTTTAAGAAAGCGTTAAAGAGGCAGATGGGGCTGTGGACGATGACAGAAGCATATATAGGGAGATGGGATTTAGTTGCGAATGAATTATATGGAGATGTTTATTTATGGTGGGCTGTGCCATTAGCGAATGATATTTTAGATTTGTTTGCACCGAGTTTGATAGGAGCATTCCTGAGAGTACCTGCAATGCAAGACATCTGGGAATGGCTGGCGTTTCAAAGCGGGTAGTGAAAGGTTTTATATTTAATTGAGGAGGAAGGCAAAGGCAATGTTAGACTATACGAAAATTAGTTTTGAAGAGCTTGTAGATCAGTTAATAGCTATTCTCAAGACTAAGGATGCATGGAAGGATGCGTATCTTCAGTCAACTGGAACGACGCTTATTGAGCTTTATGCATATGTAGCGCAGTTGCTTTTGTATTATCTGAAGAGAAGTTTTGAGGAGATGTTTGTTGATAGTGCACAGTATTGGGAGAGTTTATGCAAGATTGCGAATATGTTAGAGGCACCAGTGAAGCGTCCGATTAGTGCAAGTGGAGTAGTGAAGTTACAGTTAAAGCAAGCGAGCTCACAGTCAATAGCTGTGCCGAGGGAGACGCAGTTGACATGTGATGGAGTTTTGTTTTATACAGTATCAGATGTGGTATTTAATCCAGGGGAGACAGAGAAGGAAGTTGTGGTTAGGCAGGGGGTATGGGTAGAGAAGACTTTTGTTTCAGGTGGTAATCCGTTAAGGCAAGATTATAAGATAGCAGGTGATAATGTAAGTGATTTGGATGTAGAGGTATATGTAGGGAATAAGGTATATACGGTTGTTCAGTATTTTGGGCAAGTGTTTGATGATTTGCAAGCGAAGGTATGGACAAGTCCAGACAAAGCTTTGAATGTGACATTTTTGAAAGGGTTTGGGATGCCGAGTTATGGAGAGACAGTGAGGATAAGGTATAGTGAAGTTGACCCGACATTTTTTCCTGCAGTGAATAGTCAATGGAGTGTAGTGGGTGATGATAGATTTGTGGTAGTTGCTGATTTGTCTACCTTTAGTCCAGGTGCAGGGTGGGAGGATGTAGAGAGTTTTCGGCAGAGGTTAGAGGGTTGGTTTGGAATTGGAAAGAGAGCGGTGACTAAGGAGGATTTTTGGTATTTGGTGAGTGGTATAGCAGGGGTAGGTAAAGTGCAGGTAGTTGATGTGAAGGACAATTTTGAAGCCCCGTTTAGGGAAGCTGAGATATATATAGCAGATGCGAGTGGTAATGTTCCTTCTGTTGATATTTTGGATAGGGTAAAAGATTTTTTGGATAAGGCAGGGAGTGTAGGGGTTTTGTATACAGTGAAGCCAGTTCAGATAGTGAATGTGGATGTGTATGTGAAGGCGTACATTAGCAGAGTGTATTCGTCAGTCACAGTGCAAGGGAAGGTAATGGATGCGATAAGGCAGTTGTATGGTAATCTTGGCATTCAAGAATGGGTAAGCATTGATGCATTGAAGAGGGCGGTGTTATCTGTGGAAGGAGTAAGGCAGTGTGAAGTGGTGTTGCCTGCAATGGATTTGATGTTGAAGAAAGGGCAGTTAGTTAAGTTAGGGCAGTTGAGGGTAGATGTGTTTGTAGGGGGTTAGTAGAGAATGCAAGTTGATCTGACGCTTCTTGTGCCGAGTTGGGTGTTACAGTACGACACGTGGAAGCAGTTTTTAGAGGTCATTCAACAGTCTGTAAATGAGATAGCGAGCAATGTAGACGATTTAAGGGAGCTTTATGACATAGAAAAAGCGAAAGAGTTCATTGTGTTATTGGCAAGGAATTTTGGGTTTAGGGAGTTGAATTATGAGGATGTAGAAAAGAATATGCAATTGTTAGATAATCAGGTTGGATTTATTCAGTGGAAAGGGTCGGAGGAATTTTTTAAATGGTTGTTGCAGTTGTTTGAGGTGACTGTTGTATTTAGGGATTTGTCAAAAGAGGTGTTGATATGGAGTGGAGGAAGAGGATGGGATAGACATGTATGGGAAGATGCTAAGTATTATAGGGATGGAAGTGTAGAGGTGACGGTTCCGATTGCTAAGTTTTGGGCAATGAAGGAATTGGAAAGGTTTGTCAGTGCAGGAGTTTATGTATGGTATATGGTGATTACTGGTTTGCAGATGTTAAGGATGAGAAGTGGGGTTAGTGCAGAGGAGGCAGATGTTGGGCTTAGTTGGAGAGAAGTTATTAGGGTGATTGTGAACTATGAAATGGAAGTGGATAAACAAGGGATATTTGAGGCTAAGAGTGATTTGTATAGTGTAGAAGGAGTTTCGTCTTGGGGAGTTGGTAGTGAGAGGTTGGTTATAGATGCTGGGTTAGGAGGTGTAGGTATTGCAAGAGAAGGGAGAATAGATAGTATGCCTATAGCAGAGGCTGAAAGTGGATTTTCTCAAGAAGAGAGTACGGAGTTTATGTTTTTTGCTAAGTCAAGTAGTTGGTATATGGTTGTGGTACCTTTTAGGAATGTGGCGCCGTTAGGGTTTACAGTGAATTGGTTAACTGTAAATAGAGATGCTGTAGTATTAAGTTAATATAAGGAGGTGTGAAAAATGCCAGCGACAGTGAAAGTAGGTATGATTAGACTTGTATTGACGTTTAAGAACAATGAAGTGATTTGGTTTGCGGTTGGGAGAACTCAGACCCCGTGGGATGATGAGAAAAATCCGCCTGCTGAGTCTGTAGATACGGTGTCTTTGACTGAGATTGGAGGTTTACAGAAAGCGCAGACGGTGTCATTATGTTATCCAGATCCTAATGGAGCGATTGAGTTTAAAGGACAGAAGTATAGTTTAGTTTCTGATGATCATGCGTATGATTATGATAGCAGGTTTTTGTATTGTTCAACGCTGTTAAAGTTTGATACATTCCCGCTTGTGACATTTAGACAGTTTGGTATACAGGTAGGAGTGGTTCCGAAGGCAGGCTATGAGACAAATACTGTTTTAACGCCTGATCAGGTGCAGGATTATGGAAAGTTGATAGGATATGTAAACCATCCTCCGATAATAAGGACGTCAGGGAGCAAGAACTTGCTGGAAATTGTAATAGAATTGGTGCCTGAGGTGACTACTTAGAGAGGAGGGGTAAGGGATGGATCAGGCTTTATTGAAGTTGATATATGATCGTTTTGGACCGCCGCTTAATAATCCAGATGTCAACTATAGTGTCTCTGGGACAGGGAATGCAACTTATAAGTATGTAGTGACAGCTTTTAATGAAACAGGTGAAACGAATGGGACGATAGTAATAGTGTCAAACGCTCCTGAGAATTTGAGTGCTGTACAGTATATCAAGTTGACTTGGGTAAATGTTGATAGAGCTAAGGGTTATAGAGTTTATGGCAGATCTCAGAATTATTTGGGGTTATTAACGGAGCTTGATGCTGATCAAACAGAATTTATTGATTATGGTGTATTAGTTCCTGACCTGACGAAAACGCCTCCGCAAGTTAATCAAACGGGTAGGTTGAATTGGGAAAAGGTAGTGTTTTTGCCTGGTCGATTTGCTCAGAGTGCAGAAATGAATGAGGTGCAATCCATATTGAATGCGAAGTTGAAAAGTATTGGTGATGCGGTATTTGACGATGGGGACATAATAAGGGGATGTTCTTTGACTGTAGATCAAGGTACTGGAGAAGCGAAAATAACGGAAGGGTTAGTGTATATTGATGGGGCGGTGAGGTATGTTAAGGAAGGGAAGTTGACTTTGCCTACGGGGACGGTGTATGTAGGTATAAATGTAATTAGAGGTTATATAGATGAGACAGATGATCCAGTTTTGAAAGACCCAGCTCAGGGTTATCCTGGATATGCAACTGCTGGTGCTGCAAGAGAGGTGATTGATTTTGAGTGGGTATATTCGGACAATAAAGATAATATTGATGTTGTGATATGGAAGGTAGTGGATAGGGTACCTTCATTGGTAAAGTCTGTCTCTCAAATGTCAGATGTAGAGAGGGTAATAGGTAGGAAGTTGTATGATTTGCATGGCAATGTGTTGGTGTATGGATATGATGCTAAGATTTTTAAGCATGATACAAGGAGGGATAAGGTAGTTTTTGAGATAGGGGCAGGTAAGGCATATGTAAATGGATGGGAAGTAGAAAAGCCTCAGACTAAGTTTGAAGTTGCTATAGCTCGGGATAGTTCGGATCCGATTTTGGAAGAGGTTTCTGTTTGGCAGGGTTATTTGTATCAGCCTGATGTAATTCCAGTTGCAAGTGTTTCTCAGGTGGTAATAAGAGTGAAAGTGGGTGAGACAAGGTATGTGCCGAATGTAGTTGATGCATGTAATTGGTATTATGACAATGTAGGAGTGAGTATAGATAGTATAATAGGGGTGTGGACAGATAGTAGTAAGACGACAAGTTTTACTTTTAGCAATACTGACCCAGGGTGTGCAAGTAGGGTGACTGATGTAGTGTTAAGTGGGACAGGATTTGCATTGAATCCATCAAAGTTTAGCCCTGGCCAGTCTTATTATGTTGAGTATTTGAAGTTTGTAACGGCAACGAAAGGAGTAAGGCAGAGGGCATATCAGGAGGATACGTTTACGTATCAGAGTGGAGTGAATAGTTATCAGTTGACAAAGAGTGATGTGATAAAGAGTAGTAGAAGTCCGATTGTTGTGATCAATTCAGACACTGGGTATCAGTATGTGGAGGGAGTGGATTATACAGTGGATTTGGGCAAGAGTGTGGCAACAATAGGTTCAGCCAAGATAAGTTGGCTAAATCCGTTATCGGATGGGACAAAGTTTACGGTCAAGTATTACTATTGGGATCATGTGGTAGAGGGTGATTATGTAGCAGTTGATAGTTATGTTCCAGATTTGAGTAGTTATGATTATGATGATATAGAGTATCCGAATGTAATAGATTTCAGGACAAATGGAGTGAAGCCGGCAAGTGAGAAGCCGAGTATTTTAGTTCAGTATAAGGCATATTTGAGCAAGTGGGGTTGGTTGGTGTTGAAGGAAGATGGGGATTTTGATTTTGTATATGGGACTAGTGCGGTACTTCCTGCGAAGCCTAAAAGACCTGAACAAGGGTTGCCATTGTATTTGGTATATTTTCCTGCAGCGTCTCAGGATTTGGTGTTATCTGCTGAAGTAAGGTATAGGGTGAAGAGGGATTATGATGTAAATGTTATGGAGGATAGATTAAGCAGGCTTGAGCATGATGTTGGTTTGACTATGGCAGAGCTTCAGCTTTTAACTAAGGATACGATATCACCGAAGAAGGCTTTGCTTGTTGATAGTTTTGTTGATGCAGAGGTAATGGATGCGAATAGGAGCACGGTAAATATAGATGCAACGAGGGGAGAGTGTTTCTTAAGGAAGACGAGGCAAATCGGTAGTGTATCAGTGAGTTCTTTGAGTAATGTCCAGTCAGGAAGGAGAACTTTTACGTTGCCTTATACGGAAGAGGTATTTGACCAGCAGCTTGTATGGACAGAGGATTATGCAGTAGAGATTAATCCGTATGCAGTTTTTAAGCCTTATGTGGAAGTAAGTTTGCACCCCGAAAATGATTTTTGGATTGAGACAGTTGAAGGTAGTACAGTGACCGTTGAGACAGTGAGGGTAGGTGATGTAGGAAGGATAGTTGATGATATAAATGGTGCCGTGAGCAGGATGTTAAGTATAGATACGAGTTGGCAGGCTGGGAGTAATCCGTTTCAGAATATAAGGGGAAGGGTAGGTGGGGATAATGTAGTAGTAGGTGGGGTGGAAGTTGTACCGTTTTTGAGGCAGAGGATAGTGTTGGTATGGATAAAAAATTGTTTGCCGTATCAAGACAATATTAAAGCGAAGTTTGATGGGAAAGATGTAACACTTTCAGTGGCAACGCAGGATGATATTAATGCAGTTGGGTTAGTTGGGGTGACACCAAGAGGAAGTGCAGGAAGTCTAAGTGGTACAGTGAAAGCGGATGCGAATGGTGAAGTAATAGCAAGGTTTATAATACCTGCTAATGTTCCTGCGGGTGAGAGGTTGGTAGAGGTGTATACGGATGATGGGTTAGTATATGGAAGTGCAAGGTATTTCGGAGAAGGTATGGTACAAAGATTAGAGACAGTGACACAGCAGCTTATTCAACAGACCATAGTTCAGCAGACTATAGATCAGCGGACTGTAATTCAGTGGTGGTTGCAGTGGTGGATTCAGTGGTCGTATCCGGGTAGTGATCCTCTTGCACAGAGTTTTTATGTAGAGCAGCCGATAGTGTTAACTTCAGTGTGGATTTGGGTGCATAAGGTACCTCCGACTGGTGATGATTATGGATTGGAGGTTGGCATAAAGAATATGACTGAGGCTGGATTTCCTGGGCAGGTGGTATATGGGAAAGGTAGTGTAACGAAAGTACAAGTAATGCAGATGATGGGTATAAGTGATCCGAGTCAGACTGTGACGGTGCCTACTTTAGGGAATGCAGTGAAGGTGCAGTTTGATGATCCGATTTATTTACCGCCAGGGCATTATTGTTTGTATGTAGCGAGTCAGAGTAGTGGTTATTATGTATTTACAGCGAAAGGTAGGGCGAAGGTGTTAGGTAATCTTGCTAATCCGACTTGGAGTAAGATAGGACAGCTTTTGGATAGGCAGGCGCATGATGGGATGTTGTTTAAGAGTTATAACTTTTTGAGTTGGGAAATTGATATGGAAAGGGATTTGATGTTTAGGTTGAATAAGGCGGTGTTTGATACGACACAGACAGGGACAGTTGAGCTTGCGGTTAGCGGGATTAGTTATCCTGTTCATGAGTTCCAGTATGGGACGGCAGTGGTTGTGCCTCCTGGAGCCGTAGTGACATCACAGTATAATGCAGGTGGTGGGTGGACTGATTTTAGGATGGTAGATTTTGATAGGGAAAGAAGTCAAGTTGGTTGGGATGTAGTGAATGTCGGGAAGGAGGCGAATAGTTTAGGGTTTAGGTTGTTATTGAGGACGCAGAATAGAGATGTGTCGCCGATTGTGTTAAGAGACTTTGGGTTTGTGCAGGTATGGAAGTATGACAGTAGTAGTGAGTATTATACGAAAGAGGTAGATGTAGGGCAGTCTTTTAGTTATATAAAGGTATGGGTGAATGAGTTGACTAATAATGGAAGTGTAAATTATAAGGTAAGTTTTGATGGGGGAGCACATTGGTATAGTTTGCCTCTTGTAAATACAGTTCAGTTAAGGGAAGGGTGGGTGGAGAAGGAGCTTGGTGGTGGTTTGAATAGTGTTAGTGGTGGTTCAGTGAGTGAAGCAGGTAAGTTTATAGTGAAAATAGAAATTGCAAGTGGTAGTACGACAAGATGGTTGACTCCCAAGTTGAGTTCGTTGAGAGTGTTAGTGTATTAATGGTGGTAGAGGGGTGAATGATGCCTAAGTTCCAGAGGGACAGGAGTGGTGCAGTGATAATTAGCTATAGTGATAGAGAGTTAGAGGAGCATTTGGGGTGTAGGTTATTAAGGCTTGAGAAAAGAGTAGAGGAGTTAGAGAGGCAGTTAAAAGAAGTAATTGAGATTGTTTTATATTTTATAAGGGAGGAGAAAAGCAATGATTAGGCTTGGGGATGTAGTAGGGGAGAAGGTATGTAAAAATTGTAAGTGGGTCAAGTATTATGGGGCGGGGATTTGGTTATGTAATCGGGAAGGTAAGAAGCTATCTGAGGGTGTTCTGGAAGTTAATCCTTTGCAAAAGGGGTGTGAATGGTGGAGCAGGAAGGAGGAGATGACGGATGAGGTTTAGGTATTATTTTGTAGTTCAGGATGCTCAAGGGAATGTAGTAAGTAATGCGTCGGTAAGTGTGTATCTTGCAGGGACAACGACGCCAGCTGTAGTGTATTCTACTAGGACGAGTAGTCAGGGCAATAATACAGCTCCGCAGTTGTATTCAAGAGAGAATGGGTCTGTGGTGTTTTGGCTTGACAGTAATGACTATAGTTATGGTCAATTATTTGATATAGTTGTTCAGAAGAGTAATTTCAGTTTGACTTTGAGTGATGTTCAGATAATAGTATGGGATGCAGTAAATGCAGTGAATGCAAGTAATGCAGACAAGTTGGATGGACAGGATGGGAGTTATTATTTGAATAGAGCAAATCATACGGGGACACTGTCCCCCAGCATAATAAGTCCGCAAGGTTCTGGGAGTGGATTGAATGCGGATATGTTAGATGGACTTCATGCAAGTCAGATACCTGGTCCGAATGTGATAGTGCCGCTTGATCCGAGCGGAGTTTTGGATTTGAGTGCGACTTATGTAAAGAGTAACGTGTATAGTTTTAGAAGGGTTAATTTGACTAATGCGACAAGTGTTCCTTTACATATAGCGACTGCTTCTAATGCACTTTATTGGCTTTATTGCACTTGTGCTTGTAAACTCCTTCCTAATAATGCCACTTATTCAAATGCATTTAAATATACAGATTGGGGGATGTATACTGGAAACTCAACTTCATCAGGGACAGTGGCAATATTGTCGACAGATAATTCATTTAACTTGGGGAATACTACTGGAGCAGGTGGTATAATATCTTATATAGATATTCTGAATGCTAAAGCTATTACTCAGCATATGGCAACTTTTGGAGGCGACCCGTACAGTATAAGACATGTTACATGTCATTGGGTTTCTCCTGTTTCTTGGACTTCACTCGGGACAATTGCTTTTTCGCAATCAACTTCAGGCTATGTTTTAGTTAGGAGGTTGGTGTAATGAAGGTGTGGGCATATATACATCCAGAGTTAAATATACTTTGTTGTGCATTATTACCTGAAGCAGTTCCTCAGGGGGTTCAAGCGATTGGATTTGAAGTAGAGACTCCTGATGATGTAATTCTTGACAACGGACAAATTAGAGTAAAAACAGAAGTTGAGAAATTGCAGGAAGAAAAACAGAGGAAGTTAGCTGGGTTAAAGAGTTATGTAGCAAGTTTACTTGCACCGACTGATTATGTGATTACAAAGATAGCGGAAGCACAGGTGGTAGGAGATACAGAGCAAGTTAATGTACTTAAGCAAAAATACTCAGCTCAACTTCAGAGAAGAGAGGCAATTAGGCAATGGAATGAGCAGATAAAACAAGCGATAAATAATGCACAGAGTTTAGAAGAGTTGAGGAGTATAGTTATTGAGTTCAAGGGATAGAGAGGAGTGAGTGATGAGGTTTAGGTATTATATGGTAGTGCAGGATTTGGCAGGTAATGTAGTGGATGGTGCAAGTGTTTATGTATATCTTGCGGGGACAAGTACGCCAGCGACTGTTTATCAGACGAGGACAAGTAGCCAGGGTATTAATACGCTGCCACAGGTAAGTTCATTGCAGGATGGGTCTGTGGTGTTTTGGGTTGACAGTAATGACTATAGTTATGGTCAGTTATTTGATATAGTGGTGCAGAAGGATAGTTTTAGTTTCAGTTTAAATGATGTGCAGATAATAGTATGGGACGCAGTAAATGCAAGTAAGTTAGGTGGGCAGGATGGAAGTTATTATTTGAACAGAGCAAATCATACAGGGACACAGTTACCGAGCACAATAAGTCCGCAAGGTAGTGGCAGTGGATTGGATGCGGATATGGTGGATAGTTTTCATGCAAATGACTTTATAGCGATGATTTTCTTTTTTGGGGGTTAATGTATGTTAGCAAGGACGCAGATTAACAATACATCAGCGAATGTTTATACATGTCCTTCTGGGAAGAAGGCATATGTGTATGTAGACATAGCGAGTAATGATGGTAGTAATGTGAGTATAACTGTAAGTATAGGGGATGGGACGACTTTTTATACATATTGGACAGGGACGACAAATTTTTTGGCAGTGAAGTTGGTGCTTGATGGTGGGGATGTAGTAAGGGTAGGGACAACTGGGGTAGTGAATGTGTTTGTATACGGAATAGAGAGATAGAGGGGAGGTGAGTAAGGTATGCCTGTGATGAAGGTAGTTATGGTAAGTGATGGGTGGGTAAAAGATGCGGATAGGGTGGATGGTTTTGATGCAAGTCGGACACCGACAGCTAATACGATACTTCCGCTTAATGCGAATGGGAGGATTTATGATTATGTAGTGAAAGGAAGTACAGGATTTGACCCGACTGATTTTACAATGTCAAATGGTACGTCATATCTTATTGGAAGTGTAAATATTACTACGCCGTCTTGGTCTCCAAGTGGGGCTTGGAAAGTAATTTTTGTAGTAAAGTCATATTTTGCAAGTGCAGCTGCAGGAGTAAATACATTTGTACAAAGAGTTAAATATGACACTATTACATTAGAAGGGGGGTTTTGGTTTTGGAATGCACCTGGACCTGGAAATGGGATAGGGATTGCTGATACTTTTTTGGTGAGTGATTTGTCAAATGGAGTAGCAAAAACATTTAATTTTTATGTCGCACAAGGTGGTGGAAGCGCAAATGCAACATTTCAGTCTATGGGAGTTGACTGGTATTTAATACCTGCTTAAATGGAGGGAGGATATGTTTGTGTGGTTAGAAAATGGAGAGTTAAAAGTAGTTTTCCAGAAAGAGTATGCTCCAGAAGATGCGGTAGAGATTGATACTTTAGGACTGACCCCAGTCCCTCCAGTTGAAGCTTTTATTAAAGTAGAGAATGGGCAGATTGTTAAGAAAACTCAAGATGAGATTTTACAATGGTTGAAAGATGAGAAAATGAAAATGTTAAAGGGTTATGTATCAAGTTTACTTGCACCGACTGATTATGTGATTACAAAGATAGCGGAAGCACAGGTGGTAGGAGATACTGCACAAGTGGAAGCTCTTAAGCAGAAATATTCAGCTCAACTTCAGCGAAGAGAATCGATTAGGCAATGGAATGAACAGATGAAGCAAGCGATACAGAATGTACAGAGTTTAGATGAGTTGAAGAGTATAGTTATTCAATTTAATGGGTAGGAGCATAGATATGGCACTAGTAAAGAGGATTTTACAAAGTAGTAGATTGATTTGGTCGATATTTGGTAATGATGATAGTCCTGAGCCTCCTGATTGGTTTATGCCGAATAAGAATGAAAACTTGAGGGAGTTTATGTGGTTTTTTGTTAGGAATCCGCTTCATAATTTTGACACGAGGGTAATAGGGACGTTCAAGTATCCAGCGGAATGGCGGGTTTGGTCTACTAAGAGGAGTTGGAATTTGATTTTGCCATTTTTCAGTTATAGAGGGAAGAAGTGGGAGTTTTATGTAGGTTGGAGACCGAAGACACTTGATGATGGGAGCATGGTGCAAATGCTGGGGTTTGCGTTTAGGAGAAGGAAAGACAAGTAGGAGGTATGAGAGATGGATAGGCTTATGACAGCAATAAAGAAGCAGTTTCAGAAAGGTTATGTCGAAGTAGTTTTAGCTGTAGTTGGGTTATGTATTGGATTGTATTTTGTTTTTAACCCTTTTGAATTTATTGCGATGGTAGGGAGGAAGGCAGGGTTGTGTGGGTTAGCTACGGCGATGTGGTATGTAGTGCGTGTTATTAGGATAGGGAGTGTGGAATGGAAGGATCCTTGGGATAAGGTGTATGCGCTTGTCTTATTGTTAGTATATGGATTGATAATAGCGTTAGGGTAGACGATGGATGAAAAGGATATGTGTAGTTTTAGTCATTTTGTTATATGCAGTAGTGGGGTTAGCATCAGACAGGTGTGATAGTCTTGTTAGTCCAGTGAAGAAGGTATCGCAGTATTATTTGGAGCAGAGGTTCCCTTGGTGGTACAATCTAGCAGTAGCGAAGAAAGAGACGAATTGCAGGTGGGTAGGTAGTTTGGATGGGTATGGTAGTGTAGGGTATTTCCAGTTGACGCCAAAGTTCCTTGACAGGTTATTGAGACCGCTGTTTCCAGATTATGACAAGCCGTTCAGCATTCAGCATTTTGAAGCGTTTGTGTATTATGTGGGGGTGCTGTTGAAATCAAGTCCGGTGAAGAAGCTATGGATAGTGTATCAGAGGTATAATGGAGGAGATTGGGTGATAAGAGAGTGCCAGAGGGCAGGGTGTTGGGTATGGGAAGAGTGTTATAAGTATTGTAGGAGGAGGAATGTATGTGTCTGGCGGTCAAGTGGAGGGTGTAAGCAATGGAGATCAGCTTGTGAGATAAATTATCAGTATAGTTTGAGGGTGTGGCAGTATGGGTTGAGGTGGAAGGAAGGGGAGGATAAGGTAGAGTATTGGTAAGAGGAGGTGATATAAAATGTTAGCGATGAAATGGTTGAAGGTAGTAGGTGTAATTGTTTTAGTTGGTGCAATTGGGGGTGGTTTTTTATATTTAATGAGAGGGGTAAATGCAGAGAAGGAGGCATTGAAGCAAGTGATTAAGAGGCAGGAAGAGCAATTGAAAGAGAAGGAGCAAAGGATACAGGAGTTAGAGGGACAGTTAGAAGCTCTTCAGAAGGAGCAAGAGTTGAAGGAAAAGAAGATAGCAGGATTAAAAAGAAAGAGGCAGGAGATAAAGCCTCCTCAGAGTGAGGGTGAGTTGGTGGATAGGTTAAAGAAGTTAGGATATGATGTGGGAGTGAGATGATGTGGTGTTGGTGTAATGACGGAAAGAATGGTAAGGATTGGATTGTAGTATTGATATGGTTGTTGACGGTGTTATTTGTTCTTGTATTTTTTGTTTGCATGGGACATTCAGCTGAGGTATGTTTTTCGGAAGGAGATGCGAAGAGGGTAGTAGTTGAGTTAGAACAGAATGGATGGAAGGTTTGGAAATATGGGATAAAGTATTGGGATGAGGTTGTTGATCATGTTTACATTTAGACGGTTATTTTGGATTTTGGTGGTGGCGATTTTATTTGTTATTATTTTAGGGTTGATTATACATATGAGAAAGCAAGAGACTATTTTTACTCAAGTGATCAAACAGCAAGAACAGATGATTAAGCAGAAAGATGAGCAAATACAGCGATTACAAGAGCAATTAGAAGCTTTGCAGAAAGAACAAGTGATAAGAGAAAGAAAGATTGTAGTGTTGAAGAAGCAAAGGATGCAGATACAGAAGCCGAAGACTGCTGATGAAGTAATAAAGGAATTTAAGGAGCTTGGTTATGATGCATCGGTGCGTCAATGAAATGATTGGTTTTCATTTGATATTATGTTTGTTTGCATTGTGCTTTGGATTAGGGTGGTTTTGTTGGATGACATTAGGAAGTGAAGCTTGGGATGTTTTAGGTTTTTTAGTGGTAATGTTTATAATTGGTTGTTTAGGATTGATTGAATTAAAGGCTAATGAAAACAAAGGGGATGATAAGTTATGAATGTGAAGCATGTGATAAGTAGTTTATTTATTTGTTTGTTTTTAGCGAGCCAAGCGTATGCGGTTGATATTTGTTTACCTGAAGAGCAAGCTAAGAGTGTTGTAGTAGAATTGAAGCAAAAGCGAGTATTAGAGCAAGAAGTTCAAGAGTATGAGGCTTTGGTTGAGAATTTGAAGAAGCAGAATGAAATCTTGAAAGAGCAAAATCAGTTATTGAAAGAGCAAATAGAGCTGTATAAAAATCAGAAGCAATTGTATGATACAGCGTTGAAGGAATGTGAAAAGAAACAGCATATAGGGTTTTTTGAGAGAGTAAAGTCATTTCTGGTAGGGGCAGGGACAGGGGCGGTTGCTATGTTGTTACTATTGCACTAAGGAGGGGGAGGGTGGATAATGTAATGACATGGCAGCAGTTTGCTGTTTTTGTTTTTGCTATGATTGTGGTGAATGTTTTGACACAGGCGGTGGTAAGAGGTTTTTTTGGTGGGAGTGGTAACGATGGTAATGGTAAGGATGGTGAGAGTGTGTTTGTGAATCGTCATACTTTTTCGACTAAGGTAGAGGATATATTGAGGGAGATATGTTATTTAAGGAATGGGTTAAATGATCGGGTAAGTGAGGATGTATGTGAGGCAAGGATGGATAAGTTGGAAGCAGTGGTAGAGGAGATAAAGAAGAGACTTGACAGTATAGAGATGAAGATTGATAAGGTGTTGGCAAATAACAAAGGGTAAGGAGATAGGGTGATGAAATATTTAAGGATAGCTAAAGACAGGAGAGGTAAGGTAAAGTTTAATGAGGAGGCAGAGGTAAAGAGGGAGGTAGGTAAGGATGTGGTGCTTGTATTAGATACGGGTCTTGCGATAGACCATGCGATGCGGTTTGTGGTAGATGGGTGTGTAGTGTATTATTGGCTATCAGGGTATATTTCAGCGTTCCCGAAATTTGAAGAGACGGTGATAGGGGATGGCTTTCCATTTGAGAAGGTGGAGGATTGGGGAAGTGTGATTGATAAAGTTGGTTTGGTGTATATAACGGACAATGTTTTTCCCCAGTTAGCATTGTATATGAGAAAGTTAGGGAAGGCAGTGTATGGTCCGACTGCGGAGTTAGTCAAATGGGAAGCGGATAGGGTGTATGGATATGAGAAGATGAGGAGTTTAGGTATAAAGGTTCCGCCAGGTAAAGTATGTCAGGGCAAGGAAGAGTTAATAAAGTATGTGAAGGAGAAGGAGGGAGAGGGTAAGAGGGTATGGGTGAAGATAGAGAATAGGTTTAGGGGGCAAGTGGAGACATTTTCAGTTGCTACAGCAGAAGAGGCAGAGACGATGCTAGGGCAGGCAGGGTTAGGTCCGTATCTAGATGAGGCGAAGTTTTTAGTGCAAGAGAATGTTGATGGAGTAGAGATAGGATGTGATGGGTATATAGTACCTGAAGGAGTAGTGGAGCCGATTGCGTATACAATTGAGAAGAAGGGCAGAGGAAATATAGCGGTGTGGCAGAGAGGTAGTGATTTTATAGATTATTGGTATAGCAAAGTTATAGATGTAGTAGAGGAGACTGACTATAGATGCAATCTTTCGGTTGAAGGAATATGGAATGGGTCGGATTTGTATGTGCTGGAGCCAACTCCACGAAATCCGTATCCTGTGTCGTCATTGTATCCGAGGTTCATTAAGAATTGGGTTGATGTGGTGTGGGCAGTAGCTGAAGGTAGGGTGATAGAGGTTGATGTAGATTGGAGTAAGCCGTATATGGTAGAGTTGACTGTAACAAGTGATAGTAATTTGATGAGGGTAGTTGATGTGCCTGAAGATTTGGTGAGGTGGAATGGTGAGGGCATTGGTTTTAGGAGGGTGGTGTATAAGAATGGAAGATATTGGTGGGTGTCAGGTGATGCGATATTGTGCACTGCGAATGTGAAAGGGGAGACAATTGAGGAAGCATTTCAGAGGGCAGAGGAGTTGGTTAGTGAAGTGAAGTGTTCGTTTATGACTGTCGATTGGACGGTGCGAGACGATATACTCGAAGATATAAGGAAGTTGAAGGAGATGGGGGATAGGTTTAGATTTGAGGTGAAGGAAAAATAGATGGTAGTGAAAAGAGTTTTGCCGATTAGGTTAAGTTCAAAGTATAGGGGTAAGGTAAGGAGTTTTATCTATGATGTAGTTCAATTCCAGAATTTGCTAAGAATATTTATTTTGGAGTGGGATAAGCGAACAAATGATATTTTTAAGTTGTTTAATTCAAGTTTATTGTATTCTTTGTTAGCAGATAAAATATACTCTAATAAATCAGAGTGGCAGAGGAAAGAATTGGAGGAGGTAAAGAGTATAATTGAAAGTAATGAAGAATTGAAAGGTTGGATTGAAAAGTTGAAAGAGCAGAAAAAGAAAGTAGGAAATGCTCAGACATGTGCTTATGTGATAAATCAAGAAATAAATAATTTGAGGTCATGGGCGAAGGCTGTAAAAGAGTATAAGGCAAATCCTGAGAAGTTTAGAGGTAGACTTGGGTTGCCAAAGCCTAGGAAGTTGAAGAACTTGACAAGATTTACTGTGGTTGTTCCTTGTGTGAGAGATGGCAGGAGGTTATGTTTGAAGTTAAGGAATGGAGAGGAGCCTCTAAAGGTGTTATTGCCTGGGGAATTTGATTATAAAGTAAAAGAAGTGAAGTTAGTGTATGATATGGAGTGGGTGGAGGTTCATGTGGTGTATGAAAAAGAGATTAGTGTAAGCTATCTTGAAGTATATCAGGCTGGGATAGATTTGGGTTTAGATAACTTTATTTCTGTAGTAAGTGATAATCCTGAATTACGAAGTTTTATTATTTCAGGAAAAGAATTGAAGAGTTATAATAGGTGGTGGAATAAGAAAAGAGCTCAGATCAGGAGTCATATGGATCGGATATTAAATATGATGAAAGAGGAGAAGGATGAAGAGAAGAGGAAGATATTAGAGAAGCATTATTTACAGTTGAAGAGGTATTTATGGAATTTGTCTAAGGCAAGGGATAGAAAGCTAAGCACTTGGATGCATCAGGTAACGAGAAGGTTAGCTGATGTTCTTTATGAAACAGGACATATGGTGGTTTATATCGGGAAAAATGCTGTAGATAAAGATAGGATTAATTTAGGAAGTAAAGTGAATGAGCAGTATGGTTGTATACCTCATCGGAAGTTAGTGAATATGTTGAAGTATAAGTGTCAGGAGTTAGGTATTCAGGTGATTGAGGTTGATGAAAGGTATACGAGCAAAAGTTCTCCGATTAGTGATGATGTAGTTGATATCCAGTGTAAAAAGAAGCATAGGGAGGAAGTTTATTTTTCTGGTAAAAGAGTAAGCAGAGGGTTGTATAAAGATTTGGTATTGAATAAGGTGTTTAATGCAGACCTAGTAGGAGCAATGAATATATTGAAAGTCGGAGTTAAGCTCCATAGACTTATGATGGATATGAAGATACTGTTTATTAAGTTGTGTAATCCAGTTAGATTTAAAATGTTTGATTTGATTTACAAGTGTAACCCCGAGTCCCTGCTCATTGACACAGGGATAGGGGCTAGTAAGCCTGCCGTTTGGCAGGAAGCCTTAGCCCTATGAAGGGGTGGGTGATGCGGGTGATTGATGTTCCTAAAGAGTTGGTTAGTAAAGAAGGGGTAGAGTGATGTGGGGAAGTGGGTACATTACTGATGAGGGAGTGGGGATTGTGGAAGGTAATTAAAGATGAGCCAGATGAGAAGCGGATAAAGATCGGTCCGTGGGTGATTATTTTGACGAATAAGGATTATATGTTTGTGGATGAGGAAGATGGGGATGAGGTGTGGTTGTCGGATGAGACAGGGTGGTGGACTGAGGATGGAAAGATTTTCGTATATATACCAGCTTATACGACGAGGAGAGAGAAGTTTGGAGTTGCTGTTCATGAATGGTTAGAGAGGTTGTTAGTAAGGAAGTTAGGAATGAGTAAGGTATGGGCGCACAGGATAGCGAATGTGGTAGAGAAAGTGGTTTCGTTAGGGAAGGCGAAATTGCATTGGAGGTGAGTTGGGGTAATAGTAAAATAAATGTAAAGAGTAAAAAGGGGGTGAGAGGTATGCGACTATCTCAGAGGTTAAAGAAATTAGTATCAGTAGTAGAGGATGTACAGGTAGAGTTGAGAGAGATTATGAGGGAGTTAGATGATTTGAGCCAAATACATAGTGATGATTTGGAAGGACTTTTGATTGATTGGGTTAAGGAGCTAGATGGAGCTGATGCTCATTTAGAACAGGCAGCGGATGTTATGTGGAATGTGGCACGAGAGGCAGAGAAAGAAGGATTGTAATTCTAGTGTAGTGTTCCTATCAGTAGGGTGCATAATAGACTGGAGGAGGGAGTGGGATGAAAGCAGACAAAGCTATAGAGAAGAAGTTAAAGGAGAATGAAAGGTATGTGGAGAGACTGGTTAGAGGTTTGAAGCAAGCTATAAAGAGGGCAGGTGCTAAGGAGTTTGAGTTTGAGGAAGTAGATGTGGCATGGAATGTTGGCTTGATAGGTAAGGTATTTGCTCGTTTTGATGAGGGGGATTGGATATCTGTTAGTGAATTGCAGAAGATTATCGAGGAAGATTTTAGAAATGCAATAAAAGTCCCGCTTGTTGATAAGCTGATAGATTGGTATGTAAAGGAATATCTGTGTGAGGAATGGGATTGTTGTGATGACGAGGATTATGTGGAAACTGATATAAATTATGAAGAATTTTCCGAAGAGATTGATGAGAGGGCGGGTATAGTTGAATATTCTGTGGATGGTGATGGAGAGATAGAGATTAGTGCAAGGTTTAGGGATGGGGAATGGGGATGGATTAGTGAAAGAGTGGTGTTAGCTCCAGTGGTGTAATAGAGGAATGACATTAGTAGGGTAATGTTATTAAAAGAGGTATAGGCAATGGCAAGAGTTCCTGATCTCAAGTGGATTCAGGATGTAATTAATGATGAAAGTCGGTATGATAGAGATGTTGTACGTGCAATAGAGCGTATGTGGTGGTGGGAGGAGTATGTGTATAAGAAGGAAGGGAAGGTTATAGATAGTTGGAAAGAGTTTTATAAGATAGTTAAAAAGAAGTTGGAGAGGGCGGCAAGGGAGTTAAAGAAGAAAGGTGTAGACATTGAGAAGATAGGTTGGCGTAGGTTACGTGCTATGGTGGTGAAGTTGTTTTTGCAGTGGGCGGATAATTATTTTGATGCGAATAAAGTAAGTGATGATATTCTTGTGTATGGAGAGACGATGGGGTTTATTTTAGAGGAAGGGTCAAGCGAATGGGAAGTATTTGAAGGATCTGATGAGCCGGGTGAAGTGGACATGGAATTGTATCGTAAGTTGATATTAGGCGAAAAGGGTAAGAGTAATGAAAAGATAGTATTGTACGGAGTTCATGGTGTAGATTTTGTTCAAAGTTGGGAGGAAGAAGGTATTCCGGAGGGTGTGTATTTTGCAGAAGAAAAGTGGATAGCCCAGAGGTATTGGCATGAAAGTGGCGGTGATGTGTTAGTGAAAGTGAAATTGCCGATTGATGCAGTCATTCCGACTGCTGAAAAAGAGTGGAAGACTGTTAGGTTAGTGCGTCCGAAGGAGTTTTCGCTTGTGTTTTTGTGATAAAATGATATAAGGAGGTATGGTATGGCAAGGAAAGGTGAACCTAGATGGGCTGATCCTTTGCTTGGGTTTACTGAGGAGATTTTAGAGGAGTGGTTAGAGATCCTGATGAAGAATTATTTTGGACATGCTTATGACGAATTTGTAAAGAAGTTTCCTTGGGAGTCGAGGGTATGGATATTATGGTATGTATGGTGGAACTATGAGAGGAAGAAGTGGGGAATTTTTGTAGGTGAGAATTTGAGGGATATTCCGTTAGTTAGGAAGTTAGCCGGTCCTTCATTGAAGGAGTTGGAGGATGAGCTTTTTCATTATGTAATGGAAATTGTTGATAACTTCCCAGTAAGTAGAGAGAAAAGGTTGGAGAAGCAAGTAAAGGAATATTTTGATGTGTATTATTGGAGATATATGTGGAAAAGGTAAGACTAACGGTTAGTGAGTTTGTAGTAGTATACGAAGCTTTTATAGCCTTTTTTGGTAAGTGTATTCTATAGAGTTTCATTTGTAATTTTGGAGTAGTGTTTGAGATTGTATAAGGAGAGGTAAAATGGTGGGGACGGAAGAGCTTCAGTTTGGGTTTACTGATGAGGTTTTGAAGAAGTGGGTGGAAGCTATGATGAAGGCTTATTTTGGTCGTGCATATTGGGCATTTGTAAAGAAGTTTTCTTGGGAGAAAAGAGTGTGGATGTTGTGGTATGCCTGGCAGAATTATGACTATAGGACGTGGGGAGGGTTTGTAAGGGATAATTTAAAGCATAGGAGAGAGTATAGAAATTTGACAGGGGATGAGTTAAAGAAGCTGAAGGATGAGCTTTATCGTTATGTTATGAGGATTGTCGATATGATTCCGCACAGCGAAGCAAAGAGTTTAGCGAAGAGGGTGGATGACTATTTTGGTATGTGAATTGAAAGTAGGGGAAGGAGAAGAGTAAGGGTGGTAGTATCTATCCAGTAGTAGTCAAGTAGTCTATTCGGATCCTATCCTGTTTCTGGAGTAGGATCGTCATATCTTTGTATGTCTTTGATTTTGCTATAGTAGTTCGAGTTGTTTTTGTTTAAGTTATTGCATGGGGTAGAGGAAAGCGTAAAAGCAGAAAATTAAGGAAACTTGCGATTTGAAAAGGAAACTTAAGTAAACGGTTATTGAGTCATTATAATAGTAGATATTGGCGATTTTTCGAGATTGACTTTTTAGAGTGTTTATATATTATAGGTCTTATAATAGAAAATCAAAAAAGGAGGGAGGCAGAGATGAGTGGGGGGAGGATTATTAAAGGTAAGTTGGTTATGAGTTTGCCTATAAAGACTGACGGTCTTTTAGAAGATATTTGGGCATGGGTGCCGATTTATAGGAGCGTAGGGATAGATCGGTTTTCATGGGTAAGGGTATTGTATTGTCAAGAAGATGGGAATGTGTATTATTACTATCAGCCAGCGGAGGCCGATACTAATCCTATTTGTCCATTGGACGGGCTTAAGTGGATTGAAGAATGTAGGTATGGGGTGCCATGTTCGCAGTGTCCGGAGGCGAAGTATTTTGTGTTGATTAATAGGGAAAGAATTCCAGTGAAGCGGTTACCTAGGCGTTTTCTAAAAGGTTTTTGATCGGGTTTTATTAAACGAAAGCTAAGAGGAGGTGGATGATATGTTTTTGGGGTATGAGGTATGTTCAGGATGTAGTCGTTTGCATCGCACAGCGGAGATGGTGCCTGCACATGTTCCTGTAGGAAATGGTTTTGAATTGGAGGAGTGGGTCGTATGTCCGGAATGTTTTGATCGTTTGACTGAAGTGATTTGTAAGGTATGTGAGCAGTTTTATTATGTGACGAAGGAGATGTTAAAGGAGAATGATGAGATAAGGCGTGTAGTTGAGAGTGGGCTTTGTCCCAGGTGTTATATGAAGCGAGTGAAGCGGTAAGCTATAGGTTTTAATCCTGCCCTTAAGGGGCAGGGGATTTATGTCTTTTTGCTGTGTTTGTGTTTTATGGTTTTTGTTGTGCTCATGGATTTATGATCATGTGGCTTTAATTCTGTGAATTTTGCAATCGGCTTTATAGTCCTCTTAGCTTGTGCAATGAAAATGGTGGTATAGTATGGTATTTATCTATCTGTGGTATTATAATCCTATTTGCAATGTGAATAGTGGTGTAGCGTGGTATTTTAAGGCGTTTAGGAGGCGTTTTTGCTGGCGGTAGAATATTTAGAGGTGTTAAGCAGAATATTATAGCTGTCTATGTTTATGTCAGTGTATCAGGAGGCTTTAGGTATTATGTCGAGAGTGGTAGGGGAGTGAAAAATGCAAAAACGAAAAATTAAGAAAACTTGCGATTTAAAAAGGAAACTTAAGTAAAAAGGTTGTTAAGTTGTTATAATTATGGATATTGGCGATTTTTCGAGATTGACTTTTTAGGGTGTTTATATATCATTGGTCTTAAAATAAAAAATAAAAGGAAGGGGGGACGGAGATGGGAGAGAGAGAGGTAGTGGAGAGAGTTAGCTTTTGTAATGAAGTTAGGGATACTATTATTCTGAATAACACTGAAGAGGTTTCTCGGGGGGCTGAGTTGCTCAGTCCTTATTTCTGGGTAGTCACAGGGCATGATGGTCGCAGGTTATTAAACCTATTTAGGCGTAGTGTAGCGTGTTTTTATACGTTTTCAATCCCCATGGAAGGGGACTTAAGAGACAAGGGGTTCGAGGTTGAGCAAATTGAGTTAAATGCCCATGTCAAAGATGACATATTCTTTGATCAGAGAGGCCAGTCGTTAGATTTGTCAGTTTTTAAGCCACAGAAAGTTGTGGCTATATATGTCGCGGGAAGGAGAGCCGGTCTCTATTTTACGGAGAATCAGTTTTTGGTTGCCTCCGACTGGACGCATAATCTCGAATGCATTCGAACTTTATCGCAGTTGATGCCGTATCTTTCGAAGGTATTCAAAAAGAAGCCTAAGATGCCTCCCAGACCGAATTTTAGTCTCAAATTTGGTGCTGACCCCGAATTTGAAGTCATTGATTCGTCAGGTAGAGTTGTCTCAGCTTTGGGTATCATTACAGGGGGGACGGATCCGAGGCAGGAGATAGGTCGTGATGGGGCTGGGTCACAAGTTGAGCTTAGGCCCAGGCCAGAGAGTGATTTGTGGAAGTTTATTACCAATGTAAGGAATATTTTGAAGAGGTTTGCAGCGGAGTATCCTCGTTATAGTTTGAGTGCCCAGGGGGACACGTACCCCTTGGGTGGGCACATTCATTTGTCGTTGCCCCCAGATAGAAATGTTTTGGCATTGTTGGACAATTGGATTGGTGATAAAGTAATCCATCTATCTGGTGGGGCAAGAGGAAGTTATAAGAAATTATCTGCCTATGAGACCAAGCCCTGGGGGTTCGAGTATCGTACGCCCCCAGCGGCGATCTTTTTGAAGCCGCAAGTGTTATTTGCTGTATTGAAAATTATGAAGGCAGTATTGAAGGGGTATTTTTCGTACGAGGGTGTTTCTCTTTATCCGACTCCGGAAGAAATTGCCAGACTGAAGATTGAAAAGGAATGGGAGATACTTAATCGTTTTATTGGGGAGTATCCGAAAATGAGTAAGGATGTATTGAAGCAGTGGCGCATCAAAGTGAAGGTGGAGCCCAGGGTGGATGTGATTTTTAGGGATGACTGGGCTCCGGAGGTGAGGGATTTTGTTCGTGCTTTATTTTTGGATAAGGTAAAAGGTTTAGTGAAGAAGGTAAATGCCAAAGGAATTTTTAAGATTGTTTTCTTTGGGTTCAAGAGTCAGCGCGGGTCAGTTTGTAATTTTGACTCTGACATCTTCGAGAAGATAGATTTTAGTTATCCAGTGGAGGCAGGTGAGGTTGCCTTCGGATATCCCTATAGTATTCGAGTTGCAGAGTTGACAGAGGAGTTAAAGCAGAAGTGGGGAAAGGTAATAGATGAAGTAGTAAGCAATTTATTGAAATAAAAACGACGAGGAGGTGGGAGGATGTGTGTGATTTCAGTCTCAATCAAGGGTAGGAAGTTCTCAGAGGAAGATTTAAAGAAGATGTGGAACGCCAATCCGCACGGCGCAGGGTTGGCGTGGATTGACGGGTCGCAAGTTAATGTTATTAAAGGATTGATGACATTTGACAGTTTATTAGAAGCATATGAGAATGTTCCAGAGGGGGCGATACATGCTTTGCATTTTAGGCTTAGGTCAGCAGGGGAGATATTGCCCCAGCTGACACATCCTTTTAGGATTGATGCTATTGACAAGCAGGAGTTAAGGTATACAGCCAGGCAGGTGCTGTTCCATAATGGGACGGTGTCGGATTGGCGTAGTTTGTATTTTGCAGTCTTATCTTCGCTCAGGAAGAAGGACAGGGAGAAGGTGTTATCAATGAAGAGTGTATCTGATACTTATGTTGTTGCCCTTGCGGTTTATAAATTTGGGGATAAAATTCTGAAGCATCTCGATATTGGGGGCAAGTGGTTAATTTTTGGCCCCGAGCCAATTTTCTATGGTAGCTGGGATAAGGATGAGAAAAATGGCTTCAGGTTTAGCAATTTATCATGGAAGTGGTCTTATGATTTTGGTCTTGGGAGGAGTAGTTATAGTTATAAGTCGTATTCGACAGGGTGGAAGGGTAGCAGTTGCGATATAACGTGTAGTTGGTATCAGAAAGGTAATGACAAGGATGATGACATATAAAATCAAAGAGGAGGTGAGAGCAATGCAGGTAGTAGAGTTGGTGAGGAAGTATATCGATCCGAAAGTGTTTTGGAAGTTGCCGTTAGATTCGCAGAAGCAGGTGTTACAGTCATTATTTAAGGATGTTTGTAATTTGTATGGTGTGGGAGGGGTTGAGTTATTGGTAGATGTAAATCCTGTTATGTATCGCATGACAGGCGGGGGGTGTTATAATCCTTTGGAGAGGAAGATTTATCTTTATAAGGTGTCTTTGATGACATTTTTGCATGAGGTAGCTCATATGTTGTTAGGTCATAGTGAGAAAAAGGCTAGGTTATGGTCGCACAAGGTATTTTATCTTGCATTTCCGAGGTTATACTTAAAGAATGTGAGGGAGGGTAAGTTTTTCCATGTTTTGCCTTTAGAAGAGGTGGAGAGGTTTGACGAATGTTTGAAGTAGTGAGGTTAAGAGAAAAGCAGGTGCTGCTATCCTGTTATAGGGCAGTGCCTATAATAAAAACAAGGAGGTGGGAGCTATGTATAGGGACGCATGTTTTGGTTATGAGATTAGGCAGTGGAATGGCAGACCTGTAATGGTATGGGAGAAGTATTTGTTTTATATTTCTGATGCAAGTCATACGGCTGTTTGTAATTATGTTGCATATGTCATGTCGCATATAGTCTCAAGACTTGAGGACATGGGTTATGTGAAAGAGGTTGTTCCTTTGTCTTATGACACATGGGGTAAGATTGACCCGATAAGGATGTATCTGCCTCTTGTCATTAAGGGTGTTCATACGGAGTTTGTAGATGTTGGTGTAGAGTTGTCTATTGAGCCTGTGTGCAGTCTGACATATAAGGATGGTGTGCATTTGCTCTGTGAGGCGAAGTTGAAGCTGTTCCTGACAGTTGAGTAGTTCAGGTTGCAAAGCAGTTGCTATTGCTTTTAATAAAGAGAAGACTATAATACAAGTAAGGAGGTGCATATATGTTAGGGAGACTTAAGAGGATTTTGAGCAGGAGGGAAGTAAGAAGTCTATTGTTATACAGGTTAGATTTTGATTTGTTGACAAAGACTTGGAAGTTTGTATGTGTAAAGAAAAAATAAGCGAGGGGGTGAGCTATGGTTAATGCTAAAGAGTTTGTTGAAACAGTTACTAAGATGTTGTATTCTGAATGTAAGAAGAGGGGTTTGTATCCAGATGAGGATTTAGTGCAGGATGTAGTGATGTGGGGTTGGGATGCATTGAAGAGACTATATGACAAGGATAGAGGCGTTAAGTTGACTACTTATTTATGGAAGGTGATTGATACAGCGTTAAAGGATGTTTTAGTGAGGAGGAAGAAGGAAGCGAATGTAGTATCGTTGGAGGATATGAGGGAGCAAGATGAAGATGGTCATGCAAGAGATTGGTATTATGAAGATACTAGGAAAGAGAGTTTTAGTAGTAAATTGTTAAGGATAGTTGAGAAATATTCAGGGTTAATAGGTAAGGATTTTTTGAAGTTATTGATTGGTGATATTGATGTAAGTAATGCGTTAAGGAGTGTTCAAGTAAGCAAGGTTAAGGGTGAAGAATGGATTCAGTGGTGGCTTGGTCGGCAATTAACTGAAGTAGAAAGGAAGTGTTGTCAAGAGATAAGGGAGTTATTGTTAGAATGATAGTGAGTAGGTGTTAGTAGAGTGTCGTATAATAATAATTGAAGAAGATGTAGAGGGAGGTGGGAGTTATGGTTGATGTAAGATTTGAAATGGTATCAGGTAAGGAGTTAGAGGTTGGGTCATTGAGTTATGGGGCTAAGAAGACTTTGGCGTCAAGGCTTGGCACGACTGTCGACAAGTTAGTCAAGGAGTTTTATTCTGAGTCATTTGCAGAGAAGAAGTTTCCAGTTATGTTATTGGATGGGGAAGTGTTTTCTGTCATTAGGGAGGATGTGTTGCAAGATGCAAAAAGGAAAGAAGAGTTAGCAAATGGAGTGAAGAGGTTAGTAGATACAGGGGCGCGAGTAGAGAGAGGTGGGGTGGTAGTGTCAAGGAGGGAGTCTTTAGGTGAAGTATTTCCGTCAGATGTCTTTGAAGTAATGATTGAAGTAGGTATAGTGCCTAAGTATCCTGTTCCGTCTTTATTTAGGACGGAGGGGTTGTATAGGTTAGTATGTGAGAATGGGGCAGTTGTTCCGTATGATGCGAATGTTAGGTGGTCAGAATCGTTAAATGAAGGGAGTTTAGAGCGGTATTTAAATTTTAAACCTAAGGTATGGATGGGGGTAGAGGTAGTGAAGAAGGTATTAGGGGAGTTAAAGGAGGCAGCTGTATCTGCATCTGTATATGTTGCGAGCTATAGGTTTGTCAAGAAGTGGGAAGGGGTAATGGGTCGTGAAGGTGAATGGAGTGGTGTGTTTTTAGCTGGGATGTTGCGGATAAGGAATAGATACAAATTGTTATATGGAGAAAAGTTGGATATTTCAGAGAAGCCAGAGAAGATAGTATCTATTTTGGATGCACATCCGAAGATGTGGAAGAGGTTAGCAGTAGATCCAGGGGCGAATTTGTATGATGTATGGAATCAGTTGACAGATTGTGTAAGTAGGTTATATGAGAGGGGGGTTAGTGGACTATTCACAGAGGAGGGTATTAGACATTGATGTATCAAGGATAGTATTTAGCAGGGAGAAAGGTGAAGTTGTTCCGGAGTTGAGGGTTATACAGTAAGTTGGTGTAGTGGGAGGAAGGAAATGGCAGGGAAGCGGAGAAATTCTGGATTGAAGAAGAAGATAGCAGATTGGTGGTGGCGTCAAGAATTAAGTCCGCAGATGGCAGCGGTGTTGAATGAGATCCAGGTTAAGTATAATTATCACCAGTGGAAGGAAGTGGAAGAGTATTTAAAGAAGTTGGAAATGGAGGAGGGTTTAGGTGAAGGAGAGGAGGTAGGGAATGCAGTCAGGCTAAAGGTAGTGAAGTTGTTCAATGAGGATGATAAAGCATTTTGTAGGAGGGCATTTTATGATGCATTGTATCCGTTGTTGTTAGAGTACAAGTTTATGCCCTTGCAGGCGATGTTTATTTGGTATTTACGAGCGTTGAAGTTAGTGTATAGTGATAAGCCGCCGAAGATGTATTTAGATGTATTGAGGGGATGGGTAAGGGAATGGTTATCAGGTGGATGCACGAAGGAAGTAGAAGAGAGGGTGAAGTCATATATGATTGGTTGGTTAGTGAGTAAGTATTAAGGGGTTGTTTGTAATAGAGGAGATTGTTAAGAGAGGTGTAGAAGGATGTGCAGTATAATATATAAAAAATGTAAAAAGGAGGTGGAGGATGAGTAAGGCGATTGTTTTGATTAGTGCTGGTATGGACAGCACTGTTTGTGCTACGGTTGCAAAAAAAGAGGTTGG
>Ga0334722_10000185_pt1 | contig 92779 bp, 74 predicted proteins | sample C3_bottom_MG_FD_207210 | JGI IMG/M metagenome (GOLD analysis project Ga0334722, IMG submission 207210) | Sediment microbial communities from Yellowstone Lake, YNP, Wyoming, USA - C3_bottom | ecosystem: Environmental > Aquatic > Freshwater > Lake > Sediment | place: USA: Wyoming | collected...
CGTCCTTCGACAAGCTCAGGATGATCGGTGTTACTGTTTCATGGAGCATTACCAGGAAGATATCAAAGAATAATTCCGATCATCCTGAGCTTGTCGAAGGACGGCCCAGGCAGGGTGCATCTCCACATGAGTTCTATGCCAAACAGACAAATACAACATGTTGCGTTGTTAGTTGGAAATATGGCTGAAGATTAGTGGTAACCAAAAATTTTTTTATGGACCAGCCAGACCAGTCCGACAAGTCTAATTACTCTGCGCCTCACCTGCCCCGGAGGGCGGCGATCCGCTCCTCGAGGGGTGGGTGGCTGGCGAAGAGTGACATCATACTCGATTTGTCGGTGATGCCGGCGGTGGCCAGACTCTTGGGCAACGGTTCCACCTCCAAGCCACCCAGTCGTTGCAAAGCGGCGACCATCGGGGTCGGGGTGCCAAGGAGTTTCGCGGCCCCGGCGTCGGCCCGGAACTCACGCTGGCGGGAAAAGTACATCACCACCACGCTGGCCAGGATGCCAAAGACGATATCGAAAAAGATCACACTGATCATATAGCCGATCCCAGGGCCGGAATTACGGTCATCGCGGCGCAGGAAGCTGTCCACCAGATAGCCCATTACCCGGGAGAGGAAAATCACGAAGGTGTTCATCACCCCCTGGATCAGGGTCAGGGTGACCATGTCGCCGTTGGCGATATGCGAGACTTCATGGGCCAGCACCGCCTCGGCCTCCTCGCGGGTCATGGATTCCAGCAGTCCAGTGGAAACCGCCACCAGCGAGTTGTTACGGGTAGCGCCGGTGGCGAAGGCGTTGGGTGCCCCGTCATAAATGGCCACCTCGGGCATAGCCAGACCGGCGGCAGTGGTCAAACGGCGGACCGTATCCACCAGCCAGCGTTCAGTCTGGTTGACTGGGGTATCAATGACCTTGGCACCGGTTGACCATTTGGCCATGGTCTTGGAGAGCAAGAGGGAGATAAAGGCGCCGCCGAAGCCGATCACCAGGGAAAAGCCCAGGAGCAGGCCGAGATTCAGGCCATTGGCTGTGAGGAACCGGTTGACCCCGAGCAGGCTGGCGACGATCGACAGCACCAGCATGACGGCCAGATTGGTGACGAGAAACAAAACCACGCGCTTCATGTTTTTACTCCATTGTTGGTTTTAGTGGTTTAGACCGAATACGTGATGACCAAACGGGCCAGAATATAATGCATGATCACCGCCGCAGCCAGTGGGCAATACAATTTTCAGTGTACGCCCGCACCGGCCGAACGGCTTCAGCCTGCAGCCGCCTTCCGGGCGCGAATAGAACTGAAGATTGAGGCCAGAATCAATATGGCGCCGACTAGTCCGGTGACTGCCTCGGGGATCTCCCACTTGACCCCGGCCAGCATGATGGCCGCCAGGGCGCCGATGGCCCAGAAGGCGCCATGTTCGAGATAGCGGTAATTTTCCAGGGCGCCCCGGTCAACCAGGAAGAGGGTGAAACTGCGGACGAACATGGCTCCGGCGCCCAACCCCAGAGCAATGACCAGCAGGTTATTGGTCATCGCAAATGCACCCACCACGCCATCGAAAGAAAAACTGGCATCCAGCAGTTCAAGATAAAGGAAGCCGGCCATGCCCTGGCGCACCGTCTGGTGGTTCATCTCCTCGCCGCCCAGTAGGGCTGCCGCCCCCTTGGCGATGATGAAGGCGATCACCCCCCAGGCCCCGGCGATGACAAATTCGCCGCGGCGGGGATCGTCAAGCCAGCGGGAAACAAGCAGCACCGCCGTCAGCGACAGGGCCGCCTCGATGGCCTCCATCTTGCCCAGCCTGGTCAGCGGTCGCTCCAGCAGGCCCAGCCAGTGCTCGGTTTTGTGACGGGCGACGAAGAACTTCAAGAAGACCATCAGCAGAAAGGCCCCGCCAAAGGCGGCGATCTGATGCTGGGCCGCAACCAGCGCCCTGGCGTACTCTTCGGGTCTGGCCACGGCCAGCTCCACCGCCGCCAGCGGACCGATTCCGGCGGTGACGGCGACGATCAGCACCGGGAAAAGCAGGCGCATGCCGAAGACCGCCACCAAAAGCCCCCAGGTCAGGAAGCGGTGGCGCCAGAGTTCGTTCCAGTCTCGCAACACCCCGGCGTTGATCACCGCGTTATCAAAGGAAAGAGAGGTTTCCAGCACGGTCAGAAACAGCACCGTCGCCGCCGCTGGCAGGCCGCCGATGAAGAATCCGGACACCACCGCCACCAGGCAAAAAACCAGGGAACTGCCGAAATTGGAAAGGAGTTTGATCATGGAAGGCGATGATACCGAAAGGTGCGGGACGAGGCAACGGAATTAGTTGTCATCGTGGAAACCCTGGGCAGCGTTACGGTGATCTGCACCGGCAAGACCGGCACCCTGACCCGCAACGAGATGACCCTGAAAGAGCTGTGGCTGGCGGCGGGCGACGAGGTGAGCATTTCCGGCGACGGCCACCGTGAAGCCGGCCAGTTCAGCTTTGCCCAGCCCGACGCTGCCGGCCACAAGCGGGGCCTGGCCCCGACCAGGCTGGAAAAACTCCGGGAACTGGTCTTCACCAGCGAACGCAAGATGATGCCCACCATATTTTCGGCCAGAAATAGCCGGGATGAGGGAACAGGCCAGTCGGTAACGCTTGGAAAAAGGCCGGACATTTCATCATCCCGGTTGCCAGCCCACCGGGTGATGGCTTATCTTGTGGGGAAAAGGCCAACCCATTCATCACGGAGAGCAACCATGAACCGAACAATCCCCCGTCACTTCACCCTGCTTTCGCTGGTGCTGCTGCTCTGCGGCGTACTCTCCTGCACCGGTAAACCGCCCAGAACCGATCTGATCGACGGTCACCTGCGGCCTTGCCCGGACACGCCCAATTGCCTAAATAGCGAGACGGCTGGCCCGGCGTACATTGCCCCCCTTACCTACACCAGCTCCACCGCCAAGGCCTGGCAAAATATCAAGAAAACCATCGAGGATACCGAAGGGGTTATCGTCGCCAGCGAGCCTGGCTACTTGCGGGCAGTTTATACCTCGCAGGTCATGCGTTTCGAGGATGACGTTGAATTCCGGTTGGACGAGGCTGCCGGGATGATCCAGGTGCGCTCGGCCTCCAGGATGGGCATGTGGGATCTGGGGGTCAACAAGCGGCGGATGGAATACATCCGGCATCTCTTCTCCGGCCGGGATGAAAGGAGCGGCCGCTGAATTTTGGTCATGAATTGCTGCCAACGTTTCGGCATATTTGCATAGTGAGCGCTGGTCACCGAAGTCTTTCGCCCCCGGAAACGTGCTCGGTTGATCCTGACCAAAAAATTTGGAGGGTTTATCCACACAGTGCGCCACCGGTCTGCTCTTCGGGCTCAAACTTCCCACCGGCGGCCATACCCAGACCGGAATCTTAGCTGAGGCTGAATAATCACGCGGCATTCTTACAGCAGCGCCAGCATCTCTCGAACCGCCTGGTCCAAACCCACGAAGATGGCCCGGGCCATTACCGCGTGACCGATGCTCAACTCCTCGATTGTCCCCAGATCGGCGATGCGCCGGGTGTTCAGATAATTCAAGCCGTGCCCGGCGTTAACTCGTAAATCGGTCTCGTAGGCCGACTCGGCGGCGGCAGCGATCAGGTCGAATTCCTGGTCGGCAATTTCCTCGTTTATCGCATCGGCATAGCGGCCGGTGTGGATCTCGACGAAGGTGGCGCCAACTTCCCGGGCTGCCGCCACCTGCTTGGGGGCCGGATCGATAAACAACGATACCGGAATCCCCGCCTTCTCCATCTTGGCCACAACCTTCTTGAGCTTGACCTTCTGGCCGGCCACATCCAGGCCGCCTTCGGTGGTCAGCTCCTGGCGCTTTTCCGGCACCAGGGTGACCATGTCCGGCTTGACGGCCAAGGCGATCTTGATGATCTCCTCGTTGGCCCCCATCTCCAGGTTGAGCTTGGTTTTGATCAGTTCCCGCAGCAAGCGGACATCACGGTCCTGAATGTGGCGGCGGTCTTCGCGTAGATGCACGACGATACCGCCGGCCCCGGCCAGTTCGCAGATCCCGGCGGCGGTGACCGGATCTGGTTCCTTGCCGCCCCGCGCTTGGCGCAGGGTGGCGACATGGTCGACGTTGATGGCCAGATTGATCATCCCGTTTCTCCTTTCTCTGTTTTTGAGTTTTTTTGCGAGGGATTCTTCCCGGGCCAGCATTTGCCAGTATTCTTCCTCGGAGCGTTCATGGTCGAGGCCCAGTAGATGGACCAGGCCGTGGATGAGCAGGGTGCGACAGTGGCGATGGGCGGTGAGGTTTCTTGCCGCCGCCTCCCGGCTGGCAGTGTCCAGGGAGATGACGATATCACCGAGCAAATTGGTGCCGGTGGGATCTTCGCCGCCTTGGGGAAAGGAGAGGACATTGGTGGGTTTGTCCTTGCCCCGGTAGTGGCGGTTTAATTCCCGCATCTGGGCATCGTCCACCAGCAGGAGGCTGAGCTCGGCCCCGGTGCGTCCGGTGAAGGTCAGTAGTCGCTCGGCGGTATGTTGCAGCCAGGCCAGACTGACCGGTGAGCGCAGGGGATATCGGGAACTCATGATTACCGGCATGTTTCAGGTCCCGAGAAATGTTTGCTCATCTTCCTGGGTTAACTCTTGTCCCGTTCCTTCCCGGAGACACTTTCTGATAAAACCTGTCAGGGTCTTGCCAGAAAAGGGTTTTTGGATAAAGGGGGGCGGTGGTAAAGCTGGTTCCTCGGTGTCGGCCAGAGAAGGACGGAGATAACCGGACATAAAGGCAACTTTGAGACCCGGTCGCAGGGCCAATAGTTTTTTCGCCAGATCTATGCCGTTGAGATCGGGCAGCAGCACATCGGTGATCAGGAGATCCAGTTCCCCAATGCGGGCGGCGATTTTCAGTGCTTCTGTTCCGCTGGCGGCGAATTTGATCTTTAACCCCGCGCCTGTCACCTGTTCCCGCAGGACTTTTAACAGTTCAAGGTCATCTTCCACCAGCAAAATTTTTTCATTCTTCTTCATCAGATTAGATGGAACGCTTAAGAGTTGACTTGACCATTTGGGCAGGGGAAGCAGAAGGGAAGTCCGGCGAGGCTAAATGATTTTTCAGCGCCTGGATGATCTTTGGTTCGAATTTACGTCCCGCCCCTTTTTCCAGGAAGGCGAGGGCGTCCGCTGGGGGCATGGCCTTGCGGTAGTGACGGTTGGAGGTCAGGGCCTCAAAAACATCGGACACGGTGATGATTTTGGCCATGAAGGGGATCTCCTTGGCGGTCATGCCGGAGTCATAGCCAGAGCCGTCCAGGCATTCGTGGTGGGCAGCGGCAACCATCGGTACATTGCGATACTTGCGGGCAAAGTGCATTTTGCCCAGGATGCTTCTGGTCAGGGTCACATGCTGCTGGATCTGGGCGTATTCCTCGGCGGTCAGCCGCCCGGGTTTTTTAAGGATTTGGTCGTCGATGCCCAGTTTGCCGTAGTCATGGAGTAAACCGGCTAGACCAATGACCTCAAGATCGCTACCCTCGAAACCCAATTCTTTGCCGATGCCGACGGCATACTTGCTGACCTGGGCGGAATGGCCGGCGGTCAGGGGGTCCTTGGCATCGATGGAGGCGGCCATGACCTCGACCAGGCTTTGAAACTGTTTTTCCTGTTCGGCCAGCATCAGGGCGTTGTTGATGGCGATGGAGACGATGGAGGCAAGGCCGTCCATGATAGTGATGTCCTGTTCGTCGAAGCCCCCGCCGCGTTTGTTGATGACCTCGATCACCCCGATCACCTCATGGCGGTGGTTGCGGATCGGCAACCCCAGGATATTTCTGGTGGCATAGCCGGTGCGCCGGTCGATGCTATAGTCGAAGCGGGGGTCGCAGGTGGTGTCGGGGATGTTGATCAGTTCACCGGTGGTGGCCACCAGTCCCGCCACCCCCAGGTTAAGACTCAGGCTGATGTTCGTATTGTCCAGTCCCTGGGCATAAACCGAGAGTAGCTGGCCGGCCGCCCGGTCAATGCGGAATACCGAGCCCCGTTCGCAGTTGGTGGCGGCGATGAGGCGGTTGATCAGGTCGGCGGCCGTCTTCGGCTCGGAAAAGCAGGGTGCGTCAAATCGCCCCAATTTTGCCACTTCGCCACGCAGTTTTGCCATGTCACCATCGTTGAAGACCCCGGTCTCCTTGTTGAGCAGTTCCACGGCGCCAAGGACTTCGCCCTTGGGGTCGAAAATCGGCGCTACCATAATGCTTTCGGTATTAAATCCGTGGATCTGGTCGATTTCCGGATTGAAATATGGATGATCGGAGGCGTTGGTGATGCTGACTTCGCTGCGGGAGAGGACCGACCAGCCGACAATCCCCATCCTTAACTTGATCAGCAACTCACTGCGGTCCACCCCTTCGGCAAACAGGGCCTGGAGTTCCATGCGCTCCCAATCCACCAAAAATATAGTGGTTCGTTCGGCGTCCAAGAGCTCGGAAATCTCTTGGATCACCAGCGGGAGCAGCCCGGAGACGCCCTGAGCCTTACCCAGTTTGCCTTGGATGGCCAGGAGCTTTTTGAACTGCCGGTTTTCCTTGGCCAGATGGCTGAGACGTTGATCAGTGTTCATGTGGTCGGTCCCGTTTGGGCAGAGGCGTGCGGCCAATGCAGTTGGTCGAGTCAGTGCGAAATCCCGCGGCAAAAGATGGCTGGCCGGAAGGCCTTGCCAGGAAATTTTGCCGGGACGTGGCAGCAGGGTGTTCTCTTGGCGGGCTGGCCGCTAAATTGCCCCGACTTGTGGCGGTCAAGGCTTGACAGTTAAGCGCAAAATTGCTACTAACCTGAGCACTTGCTTGATGCTGCATTTCCGGCATTGCCATGGCGAGGCCACCGTAGCTCAGTTGGCAGAGCAGCTGATTCGTAATCAGCAGGTCAGGAGTTCGACTCTCCTCGGTGGCTCCATATTTACCAAGGTTTCCTGCGAACTGCTAGCCAACTTTTTTTGTTCCGTGTGTGGATTCCTTCCGCTCTCCTCGAAAGCCCGAATCGCTTCGGCCTCCCCTCTATCAAATGCGTTGTAAGTAAATCGCGGTTGTTTTTCGGTTCTCCCGGCCACGTTTCTTGCAGCAGATTTGTTACCTCAAAGAACCCACCGATTCCGCAAAAATATGCATTATGTCCCCCGATTCTCCCGATTCTCCCGATTCTCGATACGTCCAAGAACAGGATTGAATAATTGCTATGATTCGGCCATAGTATATCCATGCTCAACTTAACCAGCCTTAAACCACAGATTGATCGGGTTTGCAGCGGCTTACCCGTCAAACGTCTTGGCGTCTTTGGTTCCGCTATCACCGCTGATTTTACTCCGTCCAGCGACATCGATTTGCTGGTGGTTTTTGACGTTGACGACACAACCGATCTTTTCGACAAGTACTTCGAGTTGAAAGAAAGCCTGGAGAAACTGTTCGGGCGGGAGGTTGATCTGGTCGTTGACAAGCCCTTCCGGAACCAGGTATTTCGGGATGCCGTCGAACGAACAAGGACGGTCATCTATGAACGCTGAGGTTCGGAAAAATCTGGTCGATGTCCTGCATGCGGCCGAAGAAATTTCAGCCTTTACCGGCGGCATGGATTTTAAACGCTACCAGGCCAGCCAGGTTACGCAGAGAGCCGTAGAACGCGACTTTGAAATAATTGGCGAGGCGCTCAACCGGATCAAGAGAATTGACGAGGAAGTTTTGTCGGCCGTCACCGAGCATCAACGCATTATCGGTTTCAGGAACATCCTGATTCACGGCTATGACATCGTGGACGAGAGGATTGTCTGGAACGCCATCGAGAGCCACCTGCCACTGTTGACCAGAGAGATACAAAAACTCCTGGACGCATGACGGCAACCAACTCGTAACCCGCAATGAGCTTGCGAATTGCGCCTTTATGGCTTACGGCCAGTGCCGCTGGTTTCCGGGCGCTTCTTGTTTTTCTCGGAGAGTTCCGGGACAATCTCTTCCTTGATCGGGGTGCCGGGAATCTGCTCGGCGAGCTCTTCTTTCTTTTCCTTCACCAAGAGTTGCAGTTCTTGTTGCTTCGTTCAAACGCTAGATGCAATACCGGCAAGTTCGTGTTATTTGTCTCGCTGCGGGCCGGTGCTGTTTCCATTGCTTGTTCTCCTTTGTAGGGGGGTGAAAAAGCTTAACCGCAGCTCCGGCCCGCTTCGCGTAGCTCGCGTCGGCGTTCATAAGTATCTACAGGACTGGTTACATGCCAATTTCCCATTGACAGGCAAGCTCCCCAAGTCTTATAGTCCGGCCGTCAAAAAGCAATACCATACCAGACGGAGAAGCGATTGCTCACGACTTCATCAGCGCCAGGCCCGTTCCCATTCCGGGTCTCCATGTTCTGGTTTGCGGGTTTGGCCATACTCTTCTGGCTCCTTTGCGAGTTGGACTATATGGCCGTGTTCGAGGACGCCTTCATCTCGTTCCGCTACGCCGAGAATTTGGCCCGGGGCGAGGGCCTTGTCTTCAACCTTGGTGAACGCGTCTGGGGGTACTCTAACTTCCTCTGGACACTCCTGCTCGGGCTCTGGGTCAGACTTGGCGGCAATGTGGTGATCGCGGCCAAGGTCCTGGGCTTTGTCGCCTCCCTGGCCGTGCTCTGCATGGCCATGTGGACCATGCGCCGCTTCGGGTCGTACCTTATCCCTGCCCTCCTAGCCCCGCTCCTCCTGGCCGCTTCTCCACACTGGCGGCTGGCCACCCAGAATGGCATGGAAAGTGTGTTCTTCACCGCCCTGGTGTTCGCGGGGCTTGTCCTGTTGGTCGTCTGCATGAAGCGACGCCTTCCCTGGCCCTGGTACGCCCCTTTTTTTGTAGCCTGCGCCATGACCAGGCCCGAAGGACCTCTGTTCGCCGTCCTGGCTGCATTCTTCGAGGGACTGGGCTTCCTTCTCGAACGCGACCGGCTCTCCTTGCGTCGAGGCTTGGTCGGAGTGGTTGTATTTGCCGCGGGCTTCGGTACCTATACCTTGGGCATGTACCTCTACTACGGTCAACCGCTGCCCAATCCCTACTACATCAAGGTGGCCCACGACACGGCGTCCCTCTGGCGTGGCGTGCAGTATGTCACCACCTTCTTCAACGACATTCGCTGGCCGTTCCTCCTCTGGCCGCTGGTATTTCTGCCATTCTGGACCGAGGGAAGGAGACTGTCCCTGGTCATGGCCGCGGGACTAATCTTCTATGCGGCTTTCGTCATCTACGTGGGCGGCGACTTCGAGGTTTATTTCTACCGCTTTCTCGTGCCGGTGATTCCCCTGTTGGCCCTGCTTGTGGCCGGCGGTCTCCAGGGAGCGCGAAATCTCCTGGAACGCTCCTCCCCTCGTCTGGCGAGTTTTTTTTCAGCAGCTGCATTCACCGGACTCTTGCTGGTCGCCTCCACCCTGACCCGCTCTCCGGTCACTCCCTTCTTCGACCCCGGGGCCGCTCGCACTCCCTTGCTCCTGGCCCGGCTTCAGCAGACGGATCCAGGGCAATTATCGACTCGGTTGCGTGAGTGGCTCTCACCCGCCACATTCGACATCCATCCCATGGGCGCCGTGGGCATGGCCTTGGCAGGGCAAATTGCCCCCAGCACCACCCTGGCTACCTGCCAGTGCGGTCAGATCCCGTACTACCTGCCCAAATCCTCTTTCCTCGACCTCTGCGGCCTCATGGCTCCCCACGTCCGTCCTCCCGTCAGCAGCGGCTATCTATTGGACCAGGGCGTGGACATGTTCATCGAATACCAAAAATCCGAGCCACCCCAGGCTTTTCCTAAAACTATTTTCCCCGGGCTCCTGGCCGAGGAGGGTTTCAGACAAAACTACGTCCTCTCCCATGTCTTCGAGCACTCGGCCCGCATCGCCACCCGCGGCCTTGAATCCCGCGCGAACATGTTGCTGTACAAGCGGCGGGTCCTTGACCCCGGAGGGCTCGATTCCGACCCCGAGCATATCCCGCAGGCCATCGAACGGTTGCGCCGCGAAGGCCGCTCCACCGAACTCCTCACCGTGGTGGATGGACCCGCAAGGGGTGTTTTCATCCGGGAATACGGAAAGGGGGAGTACCGCCCCCTGGCGCCATGGACCACCGCTCGGTAAGCCGCGGCAATTGTGTAACCCCGGATGATTCGCTCACGGGTTCTCCCGTCCGGAAGCGACCCCTCTTAGCAGTAGGGTATGGCGGGTCCCACCCGCCATTCAACAGCATTCCCCAAAATCACCCTGCTTCTCCATTATTGCCGGTTGCCAAGTCACTCACATCGCCTGGGTAGCAGGCAGGCCCACTTACTGGTTTGATATTCCGTGTGTGGATTGTGTGTGGAAAATCTGGATAACGGCAAACCCTTATTGGATAAGGGAATGCCGTTATACCAAGGTGTGTGTGAAACTCGAAGGCTGTGATTCGTAATCAGCAGGTCAGGAGTTTGACTCTCCCCGGTGGCTCCAACTCACCAAGTTCTCTCTTTCCTGCTTACCACTTTATGGCTTACGGCCAGTGCCGCTGGTTTCCGGGCGCTTCTTGGTTTTCTCCGAGAGTTCCGGGACAATCTCTTCCTTGATCGGGGTGCCGGGAATCTGCGCGGCAAGGTCTTCCCGCTTCTCCTTCACCAATAGTTGTAGGTCTTCGTAGTTCAGATCGTCGCTATAGATGACCCAAACTGAATATGAACAGAGGGCCAGGCTTAACAGCACCAAGATGGCAAGTACCACGCCACGGCCCCGGCGGTAGGCGGGGTCCTCCGGAACCTGGGCTAGCCCGCGACTCTGGAGAATATCGACAATCTTCTCCATTTTTTCATTGAGCTCGGCGGTGGGATCTACCCGTGCCCTTTGCGGTTGGGGAACGGCGGCCCTCGCCGCGGCCAGGTTGATGGTTGGCTCCTCCTGGTCGGCGGAATCTGTAATGATGGTTTCATTGCTAGTGTCGGAAGCAGTAAGGCTTAGCTGGTGCGCCTTCTTCAGGGCGGCGGCAAATTCCTCGGCAGTTTGAAAGCGTTCCTGCGCCTTCTTGGCCAAGGCCTTGTTGACCACCTGGTCAAATATTGCCGGGACTTGAAAATTAAGCTCCGAGACGTTTGGCGGGATGGTGTTCATGACCCGGTGCATGATGGTGGTCATGGAATTGCCGGGGAAGGGCTTTTCCCCGGTCAGGAGATGGTAGAGGATGACCCCGGTGGAAAAGAGATCGGAACGCCGGTCCACCGCCTGCCCGGAAAACTGTTCGGGTGACATGTATGACGGGGTGCCGAGAATATCTCCGAATTGGGTGAGGGTGGAGGACTCAATTTTGGCGATGCCGAAATCTGTGACCTTGATCCTGCCGTCGCCCAGGAGGATGATGTTGCCGGGTTTTATATCGCGATGCACGACGCCGTGGGCGTGCGAATAGGCCAAGGCATCAAGGAGCTGGGTTATAAGATTGACGGAGACGGCAAGTTGGATCCTCTCGTTCTGGTCCAGGAGCTCTTTCAGCTCCCGGCCCTGGACGAATTCCATGGCAATGAAGACCGTTTCGCCATCGTCACCGTAGTCATAGACCGTGACGATGCCCGGATGGGTGAGACGGCCAGCCGCCTGGGCCTCATGTTTGAAACGGGTCAGCAGCGGCTCCAGGTCTTTTGCCGCCAGGACATCTTTGCGGATGGTTTTGAGGGCGACAGTCCTTTCGATAACTGGATCGAAACCTTTGTAGACAACCCCCATGGCGCCCTGGCCGAGGGTAGAAAGTATTTCATATTTATCGAGTTTTTTTAAATCTCCCATTTCGCAATAACTCACAAATCAAATTACCAGCGGCCGACAATACCCTTACCAGCCGGACCTACCGAAGGGTCAAGAGTTGCGAAAGTGTTCAGTGGTAATAGGGAGATCAATCGCCCACGTAGTTGCCGTCCCGGAAGGCGCCTTTGACCTTATGGCCATCGGGGTAGGTGTAGACTCCTTGGCCGTTGGGGACGTTGTTCCGCCAATCCCCATCGTAAGAGCTGTGGTCGGCATAATTCATGACCCCTTTGCCGTTGGGCAACCCTTTGGTGAACTGGCCGACATATTTTTCCCCTTTGGCGGAGGTCAGTGTGCCCGTACCTTGGGCGGTGTCCCCTTTGAACTCGCCCTCATAGGCGGTCCCGTCCGGGAAGCTCAGCACGCCCTGTCCATTCTTTAGGTCCTGCTCAAATTGTCCCACGTACTTCTTGCCGTCGGTAAAAAACAGGGAACCCTTACCCTGGCGCTTGTTCTTGACGAATTCACCTTCGTATTTATCGCCGTTGGCGAAGACATAAACCCCGGTGCCGGTGAATTCGTTGTTGGTGAACTGCCCCGTGTATTTGGCGCCATCTGGGTAGAATAGCTCGCCTTGACCGTTAGGGTAATAATTGGTGAAGTCGCCTACGTATTTGCCCCCGGTGGGGTATTCGAAGGTGCCTTTGCCGTTGGCGCAATCGCCATCGACGCATTTGGCGTGAGCGTTAACAGTGCCCAGAGAAATAACCGCGACGCTTAAGAGGATCAGGCTGGTTTTCATTTGAGTCCCTTGTTTACGTGTATTCCGGCTGGCACCGGTGTCATCCCGACAGAAAAGGTAACCAGCCGTTAAGTATTACTAAGGATTTGACATGGCAGTAAATCAACTTATTATGCTTCTCCTGTCAAGAGAAAACCATTGGCGTTGCAAGCGGGGGAAATGTTGAAAGGCCTGGGGGGCGTAGGGCTGTCGCAGATCGAGGAGGATGCCGCTTGGGACGTCTCGGGGAGAATTGCTGAGGTCAAATTTTATCGATGAATAACGGGAGGGAAGCGGTGGCAGAGTCATGTCGGAGCAAACCAGATATCGAGTATCCCTGTCACTGGCTTTTCAAGGTCATCGGGGGGGGAAGTGAGGCGGTCGCTGCCGCCATTGCTGAGGTGATGGGCGAGACGGCACATATCGTCATCTCCTCCCACGCCAGCAGCGGCGGCAGATATCACAGTTTCAACCTGGAGCTGACCGTCACCAGCGAGTCCCATCGGGACGATCTTTACCGGGCCTTGGCGGCCTGCCCGGTGGTCAAGGTGGTTCTCTGACGGCGCGGCCACAGCTAGTATGTGGTGCGGCACCAACCGGCGGTGCTATTCCACCTCGAAGCCGATGGCGCTGATGGCCTCCTTAATGGTGTTGGCAGATACCGGCTTGCTCTCTTCATAAACAGCTTCACCCTTGCCGAGATCAACCTGGACATTGCTGATGCCGACAATCCCGTTCAACGCCTTGGTGACTGCCCCCACGCAATGGCCGCAGCGCATGCCCTTGATTTTTACAGTTGCCATTCTTCTTCCCTCAGTATTTTCCTGGGTAATAAATTCCGTCTAAAACGGTAGTTGCTGCCCTCGAATAAAATAATAATTATCTTGGTTGGCAAGAGGATTAAGTTTTTAATTAAATTTTTATCTCCTTGGCTGGTTCGGTGGTTTCGTCCGGGGCCAGGAGGGATAGGGTGAGTTATGATGACCGGGAAAACTGATAAATCCTTGCTGGTGACCCAGGCGGCAATCAAGGGCATGCACTGTGCTGCCTGTTCCAGCCGGATTGAAAAGGTGGTCGGCGGGATGCTTGGGGTTGGGGCGGTGAGCGTCAATTTGGCCACCGAGAGTATGGAGGTCCGCTGGAATCCGGCCATGACCGATCTGGAACAGATCGGGGCCCGGATCGGTGGCCTCGGTTTCGAAATGCTCCTGCCGACGGCGACCTCCGAGGTGCGGTTCGTCATCGAGGGGATGAGTTGCGCCTCCTGTTCCAGCCGTATCGAGAAGGTGCTCGGTGGTATGGCTGGGGTCAAGGTGGCCGAAATCAATCTTCCCGCCGGGAGCGGCCGGGTGGTGTTCGAGCCGCAAGTGGTCAGCCAACGGCAGATCCGGGAAAAGATCGACGGTCTGGGGTTCAAGGCCATAGCGCAAACCGGTGACAGCGGCGACCTTTTCGCTCGGGCCCAGGAGCAGGCGGTGGCACGTCTTGCTGCCCTCAAACGGGAACTGGTTCCGACCCTGCTTCTGGGGGGGGTGTTGCTCACGGTGGCCATGGGACCCATGGTAGGGTTGCCGCTTCCGGCCTTCATGGCGCCCATGACCGCGCCGTTAACCTTCGGCCTGGTGCAACTGGTTCTGGTCCTGCCTCTACTGTGGCTGGGCAGGCGCTTTTACCTGGTCGGCTTCCCCAGCCTTTTCCGGGGGGCACCCAATATGGATTCTCTGATCGCGGTGGGCACCGGCGCCGCTTTTCTTTACAGCGCCTGGAATGTTCTGGGAATGCTGGCCGGCGACCATGCTGCCATGACCAAGGCCCATGACCTCTACTTTGAGTCGGCCGGGGTGATTATCGCCCTGATCTCACTTGGTAAGTACCTGGAGGCCCGCTCCAAGGCCCGCACCTCCGATGCCATCCGGCAGCTAATGCGTCTGGCCCCCGACAAGGCCACTCTGATCAGGGAAGGAGAGGTCTTTGAGGAGATCCTGGTCGAGGAGGTTGCCCCCGGTGATCTCCTGTTGGTCCGGCCCGGGGACCGTTTGCCGGTGGACGGGGTCATCGTCAGGGGTAGTTCCAGTATTGATGAGTCAATGCTCACTGGCGAAAGCCTGCCGGTCAAAAAAGGCGTCGGCGACCAGGTGGTGGCGGCCACCCTCAACGCCAACGGGGTTTTACACGTCCGGGCCGAAAAAGTTGGGCAGGACACGGTGTTGGCCAGAATCATCCGCATGGTCCGCGATGCCCAGGGCAGCAAGGCACCCATCGCTAATCTGGCTGATCGCATCAGTCTCTATTTTGTGCCGGTGGTCATGGTCATTGCCCTGTTGGCCGGGATGGGCTGGTATTTCCTGGGTGGAGCCGAATTCCCTTTCGCCCTGCGGATTTTTGTGGCGGTAATGGTTATCGCCTGCCCCTGCGCCATGGGTTTGGCCACTCCGACTTCAATCATGGTTGGAACCGGCCGGGGGGCGCAGCTCGGGGTGTTGATCAAGAGCGGGGCTGCCCTGGAGATGGCCCAGAAAGTCGAGGTGGTGATCTTCGACAAAACCGGCACTCTTACCTTTGGTAAACCGGTGCTTACCGATCTGGTGGTGGTCGGCGGGCAAAGGGATGAGACGCAGATTTTGGCCCTGGTGGCCGCCGCCGAAACGGTGTCCGAGCATCCCCTGGCCCGGGCAGTGGTGGAGGCGGCTCGGGGAAAAGGGCTGGTGCTGCCCCAGGTTGCACACTTTGAAGCGGTTCCCGGCCGGGGTATTGTCGCCCGGGTTGATGATTGCGACCTGTTGTTGGGGAATCTGGAGTTCATGCAGGAAAGGAAGATCGGCCTGGGCGCCGAGGTGGATGGTGTGGCCGAGCGGCTGGCCGGTCAAGGCAAGACCGCCCTTTATCTGGCCCTCGATGGCACGTTAGTTGCGCTCTTGGCCATTGCCGACCGGATCAAACCGGAGGTCCCCGCCACCATCCAGGCCCTGATAAAGTTGGGTATTCGGCCGATCATGCTGACCGGGGACCACGCTACTACTGCTCAGGCCATTGCCCGGGAAGCGGGGATCAGCGAGGTCATTGCTCAGGTTTTGCCCGAGCACAAGGCCGCCAAGGTTGCTGAGTTGCAGGCTCAGGGGCTGCGAGTGGCCATGGTCGGCGACGGCATCAACGATGCCCCGGCCCTGGCCACGGCCGATGTTGGTATTGCCATGGGCACCGGCATCGACGTGGCCATTGAGTCTGGTGATATTGTCTTGATGAGAGGGGATCTGGGCGGTCTTTTGACCGCTCTGGCCTTGAGCCGGGCGACCATCCGCAATGTCCGCCAAAACCTTTTCTGGGCCTTTATCTACAACATTATCGGGATTCCAGTGGCGGCCGGGGTGCTGCTGGCTTTTGGCGGCCCTGCCTTGAATCCCATGCTGGCTGGGGGAGCCATGGCCATGAGTTCGGTATCGGTGGTGACCAATGCCTTGCGGTTACGGTTTTTTAAGGCTGAAGGCTGAAGAATTGGTTCTTTGGGGTAGTTTTTCCTTCAGTCTATTTCAAACTCTCCAGCCGCTTTTGGGCGACAGCGGCCTCGTCGCTGTTTTTGTAATCAGCGCCCAGTTTGAGATATACCAGCTTGGCAGTTTCTATGTCCTTGAGTTGTTCGAAGGCCATACCTTGCTTGAGCAGGGCGGCTGGGCACTTACCGCTCTGGGGATAGTCGGCGATGACCTTCTGGTATTCCAGGATGGCCAGTTCATAATCCTGTTGATTGTAGAGACTGTCGCCCAGCCAGAAGCGGGCGTTGGCCGCCAGGGTGCCTTTCGGAAATTTTTCCAGGTAGTGGTTGAAGACGGTATGGGCCTCTTTAAACTTTTTGGTGTTGAAGTCTGCCAGCCCTTCATCATAAAGTTTTTGGGCGGCTTCTGCCGGATCAGCCAGCAGGTCGGCGCTAGGGTTGCTGGCCGGGATATCTGCGGACGTTTTCTTGCTGGTGGGGGATTTCTTGTTGTCCGGGACGGTGGCCTTTTTTTCGGTCGCGCCTGGTTTGCCGCCCTTCTCGGGGGATGATTTAGCCTCGGCCTCGCCGGGTAGCTTTTTACTCAAGCCTGGCTCGATCACCCGGGGTTCATCCGCTGATTTGGCTTTCGGCTCTTCCGTGGTAAGCCCGGGATTGTCTGGTTCGGCAGTCTTGGCGGCACGGGCATCCTCAGCGGCTTTAGCGGCACGGGCGGCCTCATCGGCGGCCTTCCTTGCCCGTTCAGCGGCCTCGCCGGCCCTGGCCTCCCGGATCTTGTCCATATCTCCGCCCAGTTGCTGCAGAATGGCGCTGTCAGTCTGGCTCTTCTTCTCCAGGGCGGTCAGTCTGCTCTGGAGAGCTTCAAGGGTGGTGCGTAGACTCTCGAGGCCGTTGTTCAGGTCATGCAAGCGATCACTCTGACCTTCATGTTGAAACTTGGTGTCTTCCTGGAGTTTCTGGACTTGGTGGGAGTTTTCTTCGATCTGGCCCTTTACCTGGAGAAGCTGGGTCTTTAGATAGTCCATGGTGTTGATGGAATCGGCCTGGTTCTTCTGCAGGTCATCCACCGACGACTTGTTGGCGCGGGAGGCGGTCTCTTTCTGAAGGTCGCTGACATTGAGGTCCGTGCCGATCAGCTTGTTGTTGATGGTTCGCAGTCGCAGGTCAAGGTTGCGAAGATCCTCGGTAGTGGCGCACTGAACCAGAAGCGGGGAAAGGCAGAGGGTGGCGAGCAGGGCGCGTTGCCGGATAACTTTTTTCATGGCGGATTTCCCTTGGTGCTTTAGATAAGATGCAAGTTTGAGGCGGAATATACCCAGATGCGAAATAATTTCATCAGGAAATCCGCGTGCTAGTCGATTGGTCGGGGTGACCATTGGGGCATGGTTTCTTCACCGTCCCCATCGAAGAGCATCCTCTGGCCGCTACCGTTACGGAAGATCGCATATATTTTACTATGGCCGTCGAGATTGCGGGAGAAAACGACCTGGCGCCCGTCTGGCGACCAGCTAGGCGACTCATGATCTCCCGGACCTTTGGTGAGTTGGGTGGGCGTGCCGCCTTCCGGACTGATTACATAGATCTGATACTGTTTCTCATGCCGACCGGAGTAGGCAATAAGGTCGCCCTTGGGTGACCAGGATGGGGTTGTGTTGTATTGCCCTTCATAGGTCAGGCGTTTGGCCTGTCTCGTCTTCATGTCCAATACGTAAATCTGTGGTTTGCCGGCCCGGTCGGAAACAAAGGCCAGCTTGGAGCCGTCCGGCGACCAGCTAGGGGAAACGTTTAGGCCCTCTTCTTTAGTTAGCTGTTCCAGAATCTCCCCGTTGCGATCCAGCAAAAAAAGCTCGGCATTGCCATTGGGGCTCAGGGTAATGGCCATGGTCTTGCCGTCAGGGTGCCAGGCAGGGGCCATATTTAATCCGCCACGCTGGGAGATGGGCCGGGTTAACTTGTCCTGATTGAGTTCGGTTACATACAGGTTGGGATTGCCGCGGTGGAATGAGGTGTATGAGAGGTAGCGGCCGTCGGGGGTGAAACGGGGAGATAAGGCCAAGCGGCGATGCTTGGTGACTTGACGGAAATTATCGCCCAGCACATCGGTAAGAGCAATCTCCTTGACGCCCTTTTTTTCGGTGACGTAGGCGATGGAGGTCCGGCTGATGCCATATTCGCCGCTCAAGGTGAGAATGGCGTCGTCACAGAATTTCAACACCGCCTGGCGTTCGTCGGCCTCGGAGCTCTTGTAATGTTTGCCCAGAAGCGTGCGGCCACTGGCTACATCGAGCAGTCGAACATCCAGACTCAGGCCATCTGGTTCCACGGTGTATTGGCCCAGGACCGCGAGTTCGGCGCCGATTTTGTGCCAGTCCTGTTGCTGGCCGCCGCCATAGGAGTTGGCGGGGATTGCCTTAAGGAAACCGTGTAGCTCCATGGCCCGGCCCAGGAGATCGGCAATGCGGACGCCGCGCCCGTCGATTTTGTCCGGCTCGCCCTGGTTGGTAAAGTAGGGTATGGCCACCACCATCTTGCGCATCTCTGCCGCCGTAATGTCGATGTCGATGCGGGCGGTGGCCGGGGCGGGCAAGGCCAGCAGGGCGAAGAGGATCAGGAAGAGGGCGTGCTTTTTCATAGTTGTATGGCTCCAGTGGCTCCGTGGGGTAGTCGTAAAAATTTACTTTAACCCCCCCGGGGTAAAAGTCACGCCGATTTCTTCGCTGTTTTTGCCAAGTTCCGTGGGCAGTGCTGGAAGGGGAGACGACCGGTCGATGGCCTTTTTCACATACTGGTCGAAACGGGTATTGCCGGAATTTTTTTCAAACCAGGTGGAAGTTACCGTGCCGTCCTTTCTGATTCTGATGACGATGGTGGTGGTGAGGTTTTTGTCCCAGTCCTGATGTTCGGGGAGGACCCAGTGGGCGCTGATCTGGGCGTTTAGCCGGGCTTTATAGGCGGCCATGATCTCTTTCTCGGCGGGGCCGGAGTGGCCGGCGGCGGGGGCGATGTTCGCCCCATTGTCGCTCTCCTCGGTGCGGGGTTTTGGATTAATATTATCTTGTGCGGCTGTGGGGCGCGCCTGGGTGGTCCGATAGAGGGCGGCAATGGCCTCGCGGGCTTTTTGGGTCGCCTCGCGGGACTGTTCCTCGGCCCGTTGCTTCTTGAGGTCCAGTTTAAGCAAGTCCATCTGTTCGGCAAGTTTGTGCTCCTCACTGGCCTTCTCCTCGCGTTCCCGGGCTTCTTTGAGAAGTCGTTCCTTGAGGGGTGCCAGAGAAACCCCCTCAGGTTTGCTCTGGGGGTTGGCGAGAGGTTTTACCTGCTGGTGTGGTGTGGGCTTCGCCAGGGGGTGGAGGGGGTGGGGCGGTGGGCTTATGGCCACTGCCGCCACTTTGGCTGGTGTCTCAACCACTGGCGCAGGAGGGTGCGGTAAAGCCGGTGGTGGTGTTGGTTCCACGGTGGTATAAAGCTCGACCTGGTAGATCTCTGGGGGGTGAATGTTCTTGGGAACCAGGTGGGGGGAGGCCAGGGCCAGGAGAAAGACGCCCAGGTGGAGGGCCACAGCCAGGAAGAGGGGAGTCTGGCCGGGCTTGTCGGGGTTGCTGATGGTTCCCCTCATTGGCCGGTTTCGTCCTCCGCTGGCTTGGTGATCATGCCGAGTTTGTCGAAACCGGCCTCCTTGACATCGGCCATAACCTTGATCACCTGGCCATAAGGGACACTCTGGTCGGCGCTGAGGAAAACTGGGCGTTCTTTATCGGTGCGGGCCAATTCCGCCAGTCTGCTGCGCAGTAGCTGGTTGCTGTATGCGGTTTTGTCCATGGTGATATTGCCCTTGCGGTCCAGGGTAATGACCAGGGGCTTTTCTTTCTGGGGCAGTGGTTTAGCGGTAGTTTCCGGCAGATCGACGTCAACGCCCTGGGTCATCATCGGTGCGGTGACCATGAAGATGATCAGCAGCACCAGCATGACGTCGACCAGAGGGGTGACGTTGATCTCGGCCACCAGGCCGCGGCGGCCGTTATTTGCAGAAAAGGCCATCGCTCTATTTCCGGTTGATGATATCGCGTTCCACCAGGTTCAGAAAGTCGATGGCGAAGGACTGCATGCCGTTCTCCATCTCGGTCACCTTGTTGGAATAGTAATTGTAAAAGATAACGGCCGGGATGGCCACGGCCAGGCCGGCGGCGGTGGCCACCAGGGCCTCGGAGATTCCGGGCGCTACCACTGAAAGTGAAGCCGAGCCGACCTTGCCGATTTCGTGGAAGGAGGACATGATCCCCCAGACCGTGCCGAACAACCCGATGAAGGGGGTGGCACTGCCGGTGGTGGCCAGAAAAGAGAGGTGGCGGCTCAGGGCGGCTACCTCGAGGTTCTCTGCCTTACCGATACAGCGCTTGAGGTTGTCGATCCCGGCCAGACGCGCCTCCAGAGACTCCGGGTCACCAGCGGTTCTGGTCCTGGTGATCTTCATCAGTTCGGTGTAACCGTGGCGGAAGACCACTGCCTCAGGACAATCGGGGGCTTCTCCGGCTAGCTGATTGGCCTCGGCCAGGGTCTTGCAGGCCCAAAAAGAGTCGATGAAATCGGTGGTGCTCTTCCGGGTCTTTCTAAAGAGCAGGTGCTTGCTGAAAACGACGTACCACGAGCCCAGCGAGAAAAAAAGCAGCAGCAGCATGACCAGTTTTACCATGATCCCGGCGTGCCAGAACATGGCGATCAGGTTTAATTCTTCCAAGGCTTGGTTCCTTATCTTCTTAGGGTGAATTTCTTGCGTTCCCTCTGCAGCAATGTCCCCGTTACCTTTAATTTTTTTTGGCGGTTATGTCAACGTGGCAGGGTGGCGGGAGTTGTCGGCCGTTGATTCTTTTTGACAACCCAGAACAAAGAAGTTAATTGTTCCGGGGCATTTTTATAAGGATATGTGACCGGAATACGGCGCGGAAATAATTTACCTTTAATGAGAGCGGGTTAGATGAAGACGATCAATGTCGGGATTATCGGGTTCGGGACGGTGGGCAGCGGCACCGCCGAGGTTCTTCGCCAGCAGGCTGAACGTTTGAGCAGTAAAACCGGTTGCCAGATCAGGCTGAAGACCGTGGCCGATATCGTTACCAAGGAGCTGCCCTCCCAGTTTGCTGGCGTTGAACTGACTCGTGATGCGGCCACCATGTTCGCCGACCCGGAAATCGACATTGTGGTCGAGCTGATCGGCGGCATCGAGCCGGCCCGCACCTTTATCCTGAAGGCCATCGCCGCCGGCAAGCATGTGGTCACCGCCAACAAGGCATTGATCTCCCAACACGGTATGGAGATTTTCACTGCCGCCGCCGCCAAAAATGTCGAGGTTGGTTTCGAGGCCAGTGTCGGCGGCGGAATCCCGGTAATCAAGGCCTTAAAAGAAGGTCTGGCGGCCAATCGGATCGATTCGATCATGGGCATCATGAACGGCACCTCCAACTATATCTTGAATAAGATGACCGAGGAAGGGGTGCCTTTTGCCGAGGTGCTGAAAGAGGCCCAGGCTCAGGGATTTGCCGAGGCCGACCCCACCTACGACATCGAGGGGATCGACACTGCCCATAAGCTGGTGATTTTGATGACCATGGCTTACGGGATGAGCGTCAAGCTCTCCGATGTCTCCATCGAGGGGATCTCCGCCATTGCGCCGATGGATATTGAGTTCGCCCGCGACTTCGGATACCGGATCAAGCTCCTGGCCATCAGTGTCAACCACGGCGATCATGTGGAGGCGCGGGTCCATCCCACGCTGGTGCCGACCAGTCATATGCTGGCCAATATCGGCGGGGCTTATAATGGCATCCACTTCCAGGGCGACATGGTGGGTAACGTCCTCTTCTACGGTCTTGGCGCTGGCAAGATTCCCACCGGTAGTGCGGTGGTGGCCGATATCGTCGATATTTCCCGCAACATCGACCGCGGCTCGATCAACCGGGTGCCCAGCCTGGCCTATCTCCCCGAAAAAATCGGCCCGGGTCGGATCACCCCGATGAGCGAGCTGCGCTGCCCCTATTATTTCCGGATCTCCGCCGCCGATCAGCCCGGGGTGCTGTCCACTCTGGCCGGGATCCTCGGCAAGAACGGCATCAGCATCGAGAGTGTGATCCAGATGGGTCGCAAGAAGAAAGGCACGGTGCCGGTGATGATCCGGACCTACGAGGCCAGCGAATCGGCGGTGCAGGTTGCCCTGGCCGAGATCGACGGTCTGGAGATCTGCCCGGAGAAGACCGTGAAGATTAGAATCTTGCAGGAATAGATAAGTTAAGAGCGCCTAAGGTTTCAGGGTCATTTTTCCACCAAGTTCACCAGGTCTACGGCGTTCACAACAACCGGACATTTATATGGCAGCGCAAAAACGCAAAACGATAATCCTGGTTGGCGATGGCATGGGTGACCGGCCCATCGCCGGACTTGGCGGCTTGACCCCGCTGGCGTACGCCGCCACTCCGGCCATGGACTTTGTAGCCTCGCATGGTCAGCTAGCCTTGCTGAAAACTGTCCCGGATGGCTATCCCCCGGGCAGCGACGTGGCCAATCTCTCGCTTCTGGGGTACCGTCCCGAGGAGTGCTACTCCGGCCGTGCGCCTCTGGAGGCGGCCAGCATGGGGGTGGCCCTAGCGGCCAACGATATCGCCTTCCGTTGTAATCTGGTCACCCTCGATTTTGTTGGGGACAATTCGGTCACCATGGTCGATTACAGCGCCGGCCACATTTCAACCCCCGAGGCTCGGGAACTGATCAAGGCCTTACAGCAGCTAAATCACCCCGGCCTGGCCTTTTACCCCGGGGTCAGCTACCGCCATCTCCTGGTGGCGGCGGACGGGCCAGAAAAACTGGCCACTGAGCCTCCCCACGACCATACCGGTCGGGAAGTCGGTCCGCTCTGGGAGCGCTTGCGGCAAAGTTCTCTGGGTGAAACGGTGCTCCGTGCCGCAGCCATTCTGGACGATCATCCGGTCAACCAGGTCAGGCGCGGGCGGGGGCAGAACCCGGCTAACGCCATCTGGCTCTGGGGCCAGGGCCGGGCGCCGGCCATGGCCACTCTCCAGGACCGTTACGGTGTCAGCGGTAGCCTGATCTCGGCGGTGGATCTGCTCAAGGGCATCGGGGTATATGCCGGATTGAAGACTCCCCAGGTCGAAGGGGCGACCGGCTATATCGACACCAATTATCAGGGCAAGGTTGCGGCGGCCCTGGCGGCCCTGGTTGAGGATGATTTTGTCCTGATCCATGTCGAGGCCCCTGATGAGGCCGGCCACCAAGGCTCCCAGGCTGACAAGCTCCAAGCCATCGCCGATTTCGACGCCAAGGTGGTGGCGCCGGTGTTGGCGGGCTTGCAGGCTTCCGGTGCGCCATTCCGGCTGGTGGTGGCCATGGACCATTTCACGCCGCTGGAGATCCGTACCCACGACCGGCTGCCGGTACCGGTGGCGGTCTATGATTCGGCTGGTGGATTTGCCCCGAGCGGCTCAGGTTATAGCGAGAACAACGCCAGCGCTACCGGAGTGTTGTACGGCTCCGGCGCCGAATTTTTTGATCGATTGATGGAGTGACGGAACCGCTGATGAGTGAGCCATCTGATCCTGTTAAAGTCCACCGCATCGAATGCCGTGTCCTCTATGGCGACACCGATTCAGGCGGGGTGGTCTATTACGGCAACTACCTGCGCTTTTTCGAGGCGGGCCGGACCGAGATACTTCGCGCCCACGGCACGTCCTATCGGGAGCTGGAAGATCGGGGGTATATCATGCCGGTGGTGGAATGCAACACCCGCTACAAGGCCTCGGCCCGTTACGACGACTTGCTGGTGGTGGAGACCTCGATCACCGAGGTGCGGAAGATGGCCTGCCGCTTTAACCACCGGATCAGCCGGGCCGAGGATGGGCGTTTCCTGGTGAAAGGCTACACCCTGAACGCCTGTATCACCCGGGCAGGAAAACTGACCAATTTCCCTGAGTACTTCCTGGCCAAGCTCCAGGAAATTTCCTCCGACACTGCGCTTTGAGCATGCCCTGTTTATACGGGGAAATAACCGGTCACGCCGTGCGGATGCCCAGGAAAGCTGCGATATGGGCACATTGAATAATCGTTTATTCACCCCAAAGGCGGAGTAAATAGTCTTTTTGCTATGAATGCATTTTCGGAAACCTACAATCTCGGCCCCGGATATCTCTTCCGGAAGGTCGGTGGCGCTCAATCAAGGCGCGGGGCCGCCCTAAGTCGCGGTGAGCATTCCGAATCTGTCGAGGTTATACGCCAAATTTCTAAGTCCGATCTTTGCCCTGGCCCGGACGCTGCCAATAGTGCGCAGGATAAGGTCGCCAGCCCGTTGCATTTGCACCCCAAAGATATGTTCGACACGGGAACGGGTCTTCGCCCTGGTTCGATTCCCGCGTTGCTCCCAATTCGTCAGCTTGCGATTTCGGCAACCCTTGCGCTGTATGTGTTCACGCCAGCCTTCTTCCGCAAGGTAGTTCAACTCCTCCTTGGACCGGTAGGCCGAGTCAGCCCATACATCACGGCTGGTATTGGCTTCGTCGAGCAACTGCTCAAACACGTTGCTGTCGTTGACGACCTCTCGATGAACAGCCGTAAGTATACCGTATCTACGTAAATACAACAAGTTAAATCGAAAGATAATGGGAAAAGTTACGGCCTTTTTTCAAGGAACCCTTAACTGCTAGGCGGTTATTTTTTTGGCTTCTTTGTTATTGGCATATACCTATAGAGACAATATTTATGCATGAGTACCTTATCGAGAAAGCAAATCAAGGCGATGCCGAGTCGCAATTACAACTCGGGTATTTGTATGGTAGAGGCCAAGATTTACAGCAGGACGATAAGCTTGCAGTATTTTGGTGCACCAAGGCAGCAGATCAAGAACATTCCGAAGCACAATACCTTGTCGGATCGTGTTACTTCGTTGGCCGAGGTGTGTCTCTGGACTACCAGAAGGCTTATTGCTGGTATCTTAAGTCAGCGGAACACGGCTATTCTGAGGCACAATATCAGCTTGGACAAATATTCGCATCTGGTCAAGGTGTGCCTCAGGATGATCAAAAATCAGCTTACTGGTATAGCGCCGCCGCTGAGCAAGGACATGTCGAGGCGCAATTTCTTCTTGGGCAAAGGTACGCAAGAGGGCAAGGTGTGCCGCAGGACTACCAAAAGTCATTTTACTTTTATACCCAGGCCTCTGAGCAAGGGCACGTATATGCGCAACTTTTTCTTGGCATATGTTACGAATTTGGCCAAGGCGTGCCCACAGACCACCAGAAGGCTTTTGCCTGGTATTTCAAGTCCGCCGAACTTGGGGTGGCTATCTCACAATACTTTCTTGGGAGATGTTACTTTGAAGGTCAAGGGGTGGCCCGTAACTTCAATAATTCTTTTAAGTGGTACTCCAAGGCCGCCGAACAAGGTTACGCCAGCGCACAATACGCCATTGGTTTAATGCATGCCGAAGGTAAAGGTTTGCAGCAGGACTACAAACAAGCAGTTTATTGGTACAGCAAAGCTGCCGAGCAAGGGGATGTCAATTCCCAATATCTACTTGGGTCATGTTACTTCTATGGTCGAGGCGTGGGAATTGATTACCAGAAGGCGTTTGGTTTGTACTCAAAGGCCGCTGAACAGGGACTTTCCGGAGCAGAATATTTGCTTGGTTTAATGTATGCCGAAGGTAAAGGTTTGCAGCAGGACTACAAACAAGCAGTCTATTGGTACAGCAAGGCTGCAGAGCAAGGGCATTCTAAGGCCGAATTCCGTTTAGGAAAATGTTTTGCGGCGGGCTGTGGTGTGCAGCGGGACTATGAACGAGCTTTATATTTGTTTAGTCAAGCTGCCGAAAAAGGGTATGCTGAGGCAAAAGCCAGTCTTGGAGAAATGTATGAAGCTGGCCAAGGTGTGGAGCAGGACTACCAGAAAGCAATTTCCTGCTACTCTCAGGCTGCAAAACAAGGACATGTCTTTGCCCAATACAGTCTTGGCATACTGTATTTTTATGGCCGTGGGGTGTCACAAAATTGTCAGGAGTCTGCCTGCTGGTTCTATGATGCCGCTTACCAAGGTCATGCAGGAGCTCAATTCTATCTTGGGTTGATCAATGCCGAAGGAATAGGTTTTTCGCATGACTTTCAGTTGGCTGTTGAGTGGTACACTAAGGCTGCTGAACAAGGATATCTAGATGCCCAAATGGTTCTTGGTGAAGAATACCGCGACGGGAATATTGTCCGGTATAGTTACAGCAAGGCCATCTATTGGTTCACCAGAGCTGCTGAACAAGGACATGCCGACGCGAAATACAATCTTGGGTTGATGTACATTGAAGGAGGGCGATTAGAGCCACCATGCTACCGGAAGGCAACATATTGGCATATCGAGGCTGCTGAGCAAGGACATACAGGGGCGCAATTTTTTCTTGGGATGATTTATTCCGAAGGGCAAGGTGTGTCGCGAAACTATCATGAGGCATTATACTGGTACACTAAAGCTGCAGAGCAGGAACATGCTGATGCCCAAAACAATTTGGGGGTTATGTATGCAATCGGTAAAGGGGGGCAGCATGATGTCAAGATGGGGAGTTATTGGTGCACCAAAGCCGCCATTCTTGGTTGTGCTTATGCCGCACACAATCTTAGGTTGATGCATGCCGAAGAGCAAGTGGTGCCTCAAGATCACAGTCGTGCCGCCTTTAAATACACAGGGTATAAGGGATCTCAATTAGTTTCTCGATTCAACCAACCATTCAGTCGGCGTGCTGAGTCTAATGCCTATACTGACTTATGTGATTATGATGATTCTAAAGAATCAGATGACGAGTACGATGAATATTTTTATCAAGCTAAAGATATGAGATCAGAGATTAATTTTGATTTTGTTTCTGATGAGGAGAACATAACTGGCGACGGCGACGGTGACGGTTACGGTGACCATGACGGTGATAGTTTCGGGGGGCATTACCAGGATGATGACGGTTAGCGGATTGAATTTTGAGGAACCTCAGCACAGGTAGCCATCGGACACAGTTGATGCCGGTAATCCATCCCGCCCGAGAAATATGAGATTCGGCTTGAGGCTGATCCTGAACGTATCCAGAGCATGTACCTCTTAAAGCCCTATAACCCATACAAATGACAGTTTGCCCAGTCGATGGTCAACAGTCCCGTGAACGGGGGGCCTGGGTGTGTTGTTACCGATGGTTGAGTAGGGCAAGGTGGTGGTAATTTTAAAGATGTTCCATGTGTTTGGTCGATTTGGTGTAAAATTTGGTGTAAATTTGGTGTAAAAAGTTGCTTTACCCCCTAATATCTATTTTACCGATTTTGCTTATTCTACGATTTGTTCAAAAAAGGTATGGGCGGGAAAGGCCCGTGAATAAAAGCCAGTTGACAATTCTCCGTTATCGAGTATATTGGCGCCTCGTGTCGCGGGGTGGAGCAGCTCGGTAGCTCGTCGGGCTCATAACCCGAAGGTCGTCAGTTCAAATCTGGCCCCCGCTACCATTACAATATCAGGGACTTAGGCGAAAGCTTGAGTCCCTTTTTTGTTGCCTTGTTTTTGGGATTCCAACCCTATTTCCAACCTTCTGTGCATATTTAGCCTCTTGCCCTGAATGAATCCAAAGCATTTTGAGCGGAAACTGCGTCGCAACCTCTGGAAGCAGTGGAAGGCCCCTACACGCGAGCAAGGAACCTGATGCGCCGAGGATTATCGGAAGTCACGGCTTGGCGGTCGGCCACAAACGGCCGAGGCCCCTGGTGGAATGCCGGGGCCTCGCATATGAACAAAGCTGTGCCGAAGTCCTACTTCGACAAACTGGGGCTGGTTTCGATTACGAACCAGCACCTCCGACTTCAAACTTTATGAACCGCCGTGTACGGAACCGTACGCACGGTGGTGTGGGAGGACGGCGGGAGTTATCCCGCCTCCTACCCGATTCACTCACCCCGCACCCTCTCCCTTTGGCCCTCAAACACCAATGCACTGCCTTCCTTTCACTCTTGCGTGCATCCAATGCTGTGAAATTGGTTGGAGCGATGGGGATTGCTATTGGCCTTCCTGCCATCATACTTCGTTGTCGTTGTTAAAGTATGATTAGGAATTGCTCTATCGTTCTGGTAGATTGCGCAGTCGAAGTCTTTGATATGCCAAGTCATTTGTAGAGTAATGTCTGGTAGGCATGGTTGTTCATCGTTACAGTGGGAGGAGAGGATGAAGCAACAGACGCTGGTGGTGTGTCTTGTTTTGCTTGCCTGGCTATTGCTGGCACCTGGGGTTGAGGCGTCGTACTATCTGGATACGCCGCACAACGGCTCCAACGGTATGGACTGTGCGACCTGTCACAGTCTGCCTGCATTTTCGATTCCCAACTACAATCCGAACTATCACGGCAGCCCCACTGACCCCATCGGCAAGGATTGGACCACCAGGAGTGGTGACAATCCTGAAGATACCGTGGCCAATACTGTCTGTCTGGAGTGCCATGGCGAGGGTTCAAGCAATGTTTTGAGGGGGCCGGTCAAGGTAGTGCACAGCAGCCGGACCACCGGCTCCGCCGGGAGCTGGTCCACCAATTGTACCCAGTGTCATGATCCGCATTTCCAGGGCCAGTTGAAAAATATTGGCCCCGGAAGTTATGCGGCCAATCTGGTCTTCCTGGCCACCGGTGAATTTGAGACCTCCAATGGCCGCGAGCTTTCGGCCTATAACGCAGCCGGTAATTACACGACCATCGGGATCAAATCCACCATTACCGCCCGGGACAGTAGCTGGAGTAACGTGGCCAACTGGAAGGCCAAGGGCGGCCGGATGGATAGCAGCCGGGCGACTGACGGCAGCCGTGGTCTGATTCTGGTTCCCAGCCTGGACCTGCATGACCAGACCTATGAGATCATCGATGTAACCCCGAATGGTGCGGGGGATCTGGTGCTGAAGGTCAAGGGCAATATGGACGCGACGGAGGCTTACAACACCGGTCTCTTCGGGGTGATCTATGGGCAGTCGATAAAATCCAGAGTGATGCCCAACGGCGGCAGTACGGCAGGTGATTACCGCGATGTGAAGTTCTTTAAGCCCGGGATCATCGGTGGTCAGGCCGGCGGCTATGTCGACGAGAGCGGTTCATCCTCCCCCCAGGGGCTTTGCCAGGTCTGCCACAGCACCACCGCATACTGGAAAAACGACGGCAGCCGGACGACCCATAACTCAGGGGCCATCTGCGGCGATTGTCACAACGTTCTCAAGGGTTTGGGGGGCGGGACCAACCATACTGCCTTTATCGGCGATTTTCTGGGTACCGGTTGTGGCAATTGCCACACCGCCCAGGCTGCCGCCCCGGAAAGCGGCCACTCGGCCGGCTGCGCGACCTGTCATCTCGACCCCAAACCGACCATCACCAGCACTATCCTGAGCAACGACGGCGGCTTGTCCGTGCGGGCCACGCTGATGAGCGTCGGCTATAGTTTCTCTCCGCGCCTCACCGATAGCAATGGCAAGGGGGTCAGTGAGCCTGGTTTCCAGGGGGTGGACTGCAGCAACTGCCACCAGCTAAAAAGGGCGGCGGTGCTTGGCGGCAGCCATGGCGGGCACGGCGCCACCACCTTCGGCTGGGACGCCAACTGTGTCGATTGCCATGGTCCGAGCAGCAAAGAAGTGGTTAAGGAGGTCCATGGCAACACCTGCACCGTCTGTCATGATTCCGCCCGCGTGGCCGTGAAGGACTACACTGTGCGAATTGCTGGCAATAGCTCCTACGGAATCGACGGCAGTGCCGTCGGGGCCACAACGCTGTCCAAATGTACCGACTGTCACAACACCAGCCCCATCGGCGCGGTGCATCATGACAGTAAAAACGGCTACGCCGCTGCCGGTAACTGCAGCTTCTGCCATACCACCATCGATCATGATCACCGGTTGAGCAGCTCCTGCAGCAACTGTCATGCGGCCAGTACCTCAACGGAAGTTGATACCCTGCACAAAAATTGTCAGACTTGTCACGCCTATGCTGGCAGTCGGCTGAATCAGGCCACAGTGGCGGCAGTGATTGCCGCCGGAATGGCCGATGAGAACCAGACTTGTGAAAATTGCCACACCGTCAACCTTCATCACGCCACCCGGGAGGCGGCCAATAATAATTGCACCACCACCTGCCATCCGAGCGTCGATCACAGCTCCACAATCGTTAATACAGCCCCCTGTTCCGAGTGTCATACCAATACCGCAGGCGCGGCAGCCGGGGCGCCGGTTTCCTTCAGTGATACCCAGCTGCATAGCTCCTGCCTTTCCTGCCATACCTTCGATGGCAATCTCCGCGGGGGCTTGGTGAACTTCACGAACCGCAAAGGGGTGAACGGCAGCGGCACTCTACCCAATGGCAACACCCTGGCGGGCAAGGACGGAGGCGGTTTCTGCACGGTCTGCCATACCGTGACCGAGCCACGGGTATTCCATCACACCACCAGCCACGCCAAGGTGGGAGAGTGTGAGTATTGCCATGACACCCCAGGATTTGCGGATTGGGGGGCAGCTACGCCGGGGGATAACGGCGGCAGCAGCCCCTATCCGACCCAGTTGGCCTGCGTCAAGTGTCACATGGGCTTCAGTGGCGGCACCATGACGGTGACCCAGTTCGAACATGGTAAAACAACCAACTACTCCACCGACTTTGCCCGGAGCGTTAAAGATTCCCACACGATCAGCGGAATGACGGTGGCCAGCATCAATACCTACGCAATCTGCATGGGCTGCCATTACGTCGGTTCGAGCAAGGTGCCGGCCTCGGCCCAGGTGAAGTTGTACCATGCCAAACCGACTTGGACCAGCCCTGATGAATATGGTGAGCGAGGAAGCTGCAGATCAGGCAGCGGGGTATATGCACCCGGCCGCGCCAGCAGTTCCATGGGACATTTTCTGATCTTTCAAAAAGACTTTGGAAGATTATCCGCGTATCCCAGTGGCGCATCGATACAGTGCCAGTATGACAATTTGAATCCAAATGTTAATCGGGTTCCCACGCTCAGCCGTTACACTGGAGAGACTAATCCCTACGTTAAATTTAGCATGATCACGGTGCCCTACCTGGCCCAGAACGGCAACTCGGGCGCTCCCTCCTCAATGGCGATACCGGTGCTGCCCAGTGTGGTCAAACAGACGGTTGCTTCGGCAGGCGAGGACAACGTCAAGATAAGCACGGCGCGTTGGACCGGCAGCAAAGTGTATGTTGTCGCCAACACCAGCAACAGCGCTGGCTGCTCAACTTTGACCGCCACCTATAACGGATATAATCAAGTTTTTGCCGGGATTACCAGTTGTGTGGCGAACTTCCCGCCGACAGTGCTTTATACGCCTGCAATTCCGACACTGGATGTGACCACCAGCAATCCCCTGGGAGTGAGCGTAAGCGGCTACCAAATTTCGGTGGGAGCGATTTCCGGTTCTGATCTTACTCCACCGCTGGCCAGCGCGGTCACGGTGGTTCCTTCTACGGGAAGCCACGTAACGGCTGACTTTGCCCTTCGCACCAACTTCATCGATGAAGAGTCGGAGGTGACGGCTTGCGAATATACTACCGACGGGACGACCTGGAACCTGGCAGAGCTGAGTGGTTCTGGGCCGATGTATGTTTGTACGACCAACCTGAGCGGCGAGAGCGGGGCCTTGACCTTGAATATGCGGGCCACCTCAACCGGTGGCCTGGCAACGGCAAGTGCCATTACCAGAACGGTTGATATGGCCCCCCCTGTGGACGGCGCCCTGATGGTGACTTCGAGCTCCGCCACAAATAACTTAACCTGGACCGCCGCGACTGATGTCGGTAGCGGTCTGGATATGACTCGAACCTATGACTTGCGTTTCCAGATCGGGTCTGTTCCGCCAACCTGCACTACCGGGTACTCCCTCTATCAGGGTACCGATCGGTACTACCTCCACACCAGTTTGTCCAACGGCACCCGGTACTCCTACCGGGTTTGCGCCTACGACAATCTGGACAATGTCTCCATCGGGGCAACAGGAAGCGCAATCCCTCAGGATGTAACCCCTCCGGTGGTGTGGGTGGCGAATGCTTCCCCTGTCTGGGGTAGCTGGGTGCCGAACCAATTTACCATGGGCACGGTTTGCACTGATACCGAGACCCCTGTGACCAGTTGTGAATATACCACCAACTACGGTGCCGCGCCCGCCACCATCTGGAAACCTGGTCTCGTGGTGGGCTGTGCTTCCGATGGGATGTGTTTATGCTCTGCCAATGTCAGCGGCGTTTCCGGAAATATTGCCATCAGCATTCGCGCCACCTCCGAGGGGGGCGTTGGAACTGCGGTGCCCCTAAACCTCAGTGTTGATTCGACCGCGCCCGTTGACCGGGCTCTGACGATAACGGCTGGGGGTGGTAAAAACAGCCTCTCCTGGATTTACGCAGTTGATTATGAGAGTCAGGTGCAGCGCTATGATGTCAGGTTTCAGACCGGGACCGAGGCGCCGCCGACCTGCACCAGCGGCATTTCCGCCTATGACGGGCCTTTGGCGTACTTTGACCACACCGGCCTCATCGCCGGAACGACTTACTCTTACCGGGTTTGCGCCTTTGACGGGGTCGGCAATGTTTCAATCGGGGCCACCGGCAGCGGCACCCCGTTAGCGGTGATACCTACGCTCACCTTGCCGACGGCAACCGCAATCACCAGCACCTCGGCAACACTGGGGGCGAATATTACAGTTGGTGCGCCTCTGCTTGCGCGGGGCACTTTCTGGGGGCTCACCTCCAACCCAACGACTAACCAATTGGCAGACGGCGGGACCGCAACCGGAATTTTCAGCCAGAACAGAACCGAACTGCCGCCTGGAACCAAGATTTATTATCGCGGCTATGCCACCAACAGCCTTGGCACAAGCTACTCTCCCGGGGGCAGTTTCTTTACCGCGCCTGCCAACTAGGCCTTGGGGGTGAGTTGCTTCTATATTGGTCAAGCAGGACTGATGGTGAATTGGACACGAGGGAGTGGCGAAGAAGTGATCGTGTTGAGCAAACAGGGAGGGGCGGTTGATGCAGCTCCGGTTGGCGGGGGCTATTCCGGTTACGCGGCAAACCCTGGATTTGGTAGCGGCTCTCAGGTTGGCAGCGGCAATTATGTGATTTGTCGGGGGAGTGGAACCAGTGTGGCGGTTACTGGTTGGACGGCTGGGACGGATTACTCCCTGGCTGTTTACGAACACAAATGGACGGCTGAAAGCTCGGGAGTGAACCAGGGAACAAACTACAAACCTTCGCCGGTACGGGCCAGCCAGCCGACAACTGCCGGTACACCTGGGTAGATTTTTACCTTCGATTGACTTAAATATTATTTAGGAATTGCTCTCACCTTCTGGTAGACTAAACAACGGAACTCTCTGATATGCCAAGACATTTGATGGGTCGAAGCAGGTAAGAGTGTTGGGGGATGCCTTTCTGGTAGGCATGGTTGTGCGTCGTTACGGGGGAGGAGAGGATGAAGCGACAGACGCTGGTGGTGTGTCTTGTTTTGCTGGCCTGGGTGCTGGCACCTAGGGTTGAGGCGTCGTACTATCTGGATACGCCGCACAACGGCTCCAACGGTATGGACTGTACGACCTGTCACAGTTTGTCAGTATTCTCGATTCCCAACTACAATCCGGATTATCACGGCAGCCCCACTGACCCCATCGGTAAGGACTGGACCACCAGGAGTGGTGCCAATCCTGAAGATACCCTGGCCAATAATGTCTGCCTGGAGTGCCATGGCGAGGGTTCGAGCAATCCCCTAAAGGGTCCGGCCAAGGTGGTGCACAGCAGCCGGACCACCGGCTCCGCCAAGACCTGGTCCACCAACTGTACCCAGTGTCATGACGCGCATTTCCAGGGCCAACTGGACTGGTGTGGTCCCGGAAGTTACGCGGCCAATCTGGTTTTTCTGGCCACCGGTGAATTTGAGACCGCCAATGGCCGCGAGCTTTCGGCCTATAATGCCGTCGGCAATTACACCACCATCGGCATCAAATCGACCATTACCGCCCGTGACAGTAGCTGGAGTAACGTGGCCAACTGGAAGGCCAAGGGTGGCCGGATGGATGGCAGCCGGGCGATTGACGGCAGCCGAGGCCTGGTCCTGGTCCCCAGCTTGGACCTGCACGACCAGACCTATGAGATCATCGATGTGACCCCGAATGCTGCGGGTTATCTGGTGCTGAAGGTCAAGGGCAACATGGACGCCACGGAGGCCTATAACACCGGGCTCTTCGGGGTAATCTACGGGCAGTCGATAAAATCCAGTGTGATGCCCAACGGCGGCAGTGCGGCAGGTGATTATCGCGACGTAAAGTTCTTCGAGCCGGGTATCGCTTCCGGAACCTCCGGCGGTTTTGTCGATGAAACCGCCGGGAGCAGCAGCCCGAAAGGACTCTGCCAGGTCTGCCACACCTCGACCAGCGTCTGGCGCGGAACCACCACCGCCGCAGGCCATTATGCCGACACCAACTGTGGTAGCTGTCATAACATCCTCAACGGTGGCGGCTCCCCGGTGGTGGCAAATGCTGGCGGTCCCTACGTCATTGATCAGGGGGCGGGCGTGACCCTCGGCGGCGGGGCAAATATCGGCAACTCTTGCCCCGACGGGGTGTCCAATTATTGGGACTTGGACAACAGCGGCACCTATGATGTGATGGGAGGCGGGATAAACGGCGGTATGGTTAACCTGACCTGGGCGCAGTTGGGGACATATGGGCTGCAAACGGTAGGGGTTCCCCATACCATCAATTTGCAAGTGCGGAATGTGTGTGATGGTACCCATGCTGAGGCCACCACCACCCTGACGGTCTACACCAACACCCCGGTGGCGAACTTCACTGTTACCCCCAATCCGGCGCTCTCCGGGCAGGCGGTCAGCTTTGACGGTTCGAGCTCCTCACACGGCAGACCGGGCCGGAGCATTGTCAGCTATGCCTGGGCATACGGCGACGGCGCCACCGGCACCGGGGTAACCGCCAGCCATGTCTATGCCGCTGCCGGTGCCTATTCGGCCACCCTTACCGTGACCGACAACAATGTGCCGACCAAGACCGCCAGTAAAACCATCACGGTGAATGTCAGCCAGGCGAACCAGGCCGCCGATTCGGGTGGACCGTATGTGCTCAATCAAGGGACGGGTGTGACCCTCCACGGCGGGGCAACTTTCGCCAACGCTTGCCCAGATGGGGTTTCTAATTATTGGGACCTGGACAACAACGGCACCTATGACGTGGTTGGCTCTGGCATGGTTGGCGGGATGGCTAACGTAAGTTGGGCGCAACTTGGGACGTACGGCCTGCATGCGGTCGGGGTTCCGCACACCATTAAATTGCAAGTGAGGAATGGCTGTGATGGCACCCATGCTGAGGCCTCCACCACTTTGACGGTCAACAACATTGCGCCGGTGGCCGAGGCCGGAACTGACCAGAACGTTTCCCAAGGCAACCTGGTCACCCTAAATGGCGGTGCCAGTAGCGATAGCGGCGGCGACCCGCTGACCTATAGCTGGTCGTTTACCTCAGTACCTGGTGGCAGCGGTGCCGCGCTTACCGGTGCGGCCACCGTCAACCCTACTTTCACGGTGGATGTTGCCGGTATGTATGTAGCGCAGTTGATAGTTAATGACGGTAGGGTGGGCAGTGTGGCCGATACGGTTACGGTCACGGCATATAACAACACCCCGGTGGCGAGCTTTACCGTCACTCCCAATCCGGCGCTCTCCGGGCAGTCGGTCAGCTTTGATGCGTCCAGTTCAACGCACGGCTATCCGGGCCGGAGCATTGTCAGCTATGCCTGGGCATACGGCGACGGCGCCACCGGCACCGGGGTCACTGCCAGCCATGTATACGCCGCTGCCGGTGCCTATTCGGCCACCCTTACCGTGACCGACAACAATGTGCCGGCCAAGAGCGCCAGTAAAACCATCACAGTTAACGTAAGCCAGGCAAGCCAGGCCGCCGAATCGGGTGGACCGTATGTGCTCAATCAGGGGGCGGGTGTGACCCTCCACGGCGGGGCAACCTTCGCCACCGCTTGCCTCGATGGGCTGTCTAATTATTGGGACCTGGACAACAACGGCACCTATGACGTCTCGGGGCCGGGTTTTGTCGGCGGGATGGTCAACATGAGCTGGGTGCAGCTGGGGACGTACGGGCTGCAAGCGGCCGGAGTTCCGCACACCATTAAATTGCAGGTGAGGAATGGCTGTGACGGCAGCCATGCCGAGGCCTCCACCACTCTGACGGTCAACAATATTGCGCCGGTGGCCGAGGCCGGGGCAGATCAGACCGTTTCCCAAGGGAACCTGGTCACCCTGAATGGCGGTGCCAGCAGTGATATCGGCGGCGACCCGCTGACCTATAACTGGTCCTTGGTTTCGAAGCCCGCTGGCAGCAGCGCCTCACTTACCGGTGCGGCCACAGTCAGCCCCACCTTCACACCGGATGTTGCCGGAGTCTATGTGGCGCAGTTGATAGTAAATGACGGTAGGGTGGGCAGTGTGGCCGATACGGTTACGGTCACGGTATATAACAACACCCCGGTAGCGAACTTCACTGCCACTCCCAATCCTGCGCTCTCCGGGCAGTCGGTCAACTTTGATGGTACGGGCTCCTCCCACGGCAATCCGGGCCGGAGCATTGTCAATTATGCCTGGGCATACGGCGACGGCGCCACCGGCAACGGGGTAACCGCCAGCCATGTCTACGCCTCAGCCGGTGCCTATTCGGCCACCCTTACCGTGACCGACAACAATGTGCCGACCAAGAGCGCCAGTAAAACCATTACGGTGAATGTCAGCCAGATAAACCAGGCCGCCGATTCGGGTGGACCGTATGTGATCAATCAAGGGACGGGTGTGACCCTCCGCGGCGGGGCAACTTTCGCAGCCGCTTGCCCAGATGGGGTTTCTAATTACTGGGACCTGGACAACAACGGGACCTATGACGTCTCGGGGCCAGGTTTTACCGGCGGGATGGTCAACTTGAGCTGGGTGCAGCTGGGGACGTACGGGCTGCAAGCGGTCGGAGTTCCGCACACCATTAAATTGCAGGTGAGGAATGGGTGTGACGGCAGCCATGCCGAGGCCACCACCACTCTGACGGTCAACAACGTTGCGCCGGTGGCCGAGGCCGGAGCAGATCAGTCCGTTTCCCAAGGGAACCTGGTCACCCTGAATGGCGGTGCCAGCAGTGATATCGGCGGCGACCCGCTGACCTATAGCTGGTCCTTGGTTTCGAAGCCCGCTGGCAGCAGTGCGGCGCTTACCGGTGCGACCACCGCCAGCCCCATCTTCACACCGGATGTTGCCGGAGTCTATGTGGCGCAGTTGATAGTAAATGACGGTAGGGTGGGCAGTGCTGCCGATACGGTTACGGTGACTGCATATAATAACACCCCGGTAGCGAACTTCACTGCCACTCCCAATCCTGCGCTTTCCGGGCAGTCGGTCAACTTTGATGGTACGGGCTCCTCCCACGGCAATCCGGGCCGGAGCATTGTCAATTATGCCTGGGCATACGGCGACGGCGCCACCGGCAACGGGGTCACCGCCAGCCATGTTTACGCCGCAGCCGGTGCCTATTCGGCCACCCTTACCGTGACCGACAACAATGTGCCGGCCAAGAGCGCCAGTAAAACCATTACGGTGAATGTCGAGCAAGGTGGCCATCAAGCCACACATTTTGCCGCAACCGGTACAAGCTGTACCGATAGCTGCCACTTTGTTCCGGCAACCGGGGTCGTTGAAGGCATCCATAAAAACATCTGCACCTCTTGTCATATCAACGCTCTCGGCGGCACCGGTACCAGCATTCTTGGCCCAGCGGCCAATGGGGTTGACGGTGATGCCCGACTGGGTGTAAGCGCTGCGCCGCATGCCGCGATAACCTGTCTGACCTGCCATCCGGTGGCGACTTATCCGACCGGTACAATCCACCATGACACGACCAATTCTGTCAATGGCAACTGTATTACCTGCCACGCTCAGGGAACCAGTCATGGCGGGGATCACTCCACCCGGGTCAGTGCCTCGCCGACCAATTGCAACAGCGCCTGCCACCCCTCGGCTCCGGTAGTCGGCACGCCCACCGGCATACCCGTGAGCCCGGCCACCGACAAGGTTCATAACGCCTGTACGACCTGCCATAGAATTGTGGGTTCGGCCGTCACTCAAAACACCACCACCAGTAAGGCCCCGCTGCGGCCGGTGAACGGCGGTAACTGCGATGCCTGTCATGGCGCCTACTTTCCAGCTCATACCCATCCCGGCCATGCCGCCTCGGTGAAAGTGAATTCGGTGACAACTCCGCCGACTGCAAACTGTGTCAGCACCGGCTGCCATGTTGCCACCACGGCCCCGTTTGTCGGCAATGGGCAGGTCCACCTGTCCTGCACCTCCTGCCATGCCCCGGGAACCGCAACAATCCAGGGCAGTGCGATTGGTCACATCACCGGTGGCGAATGTATCACCTGTCACACCAGCTATTTCAACGGTCATCTCAGCCATACCGCTACTGGCACTAGCCATGCGGTGCTGGTGCGTGCCACCGACCTTTACATGGGCACAATTTGTAACTCCTGTCATACGATGCAGACCAATGACTGGGCCGGTATTTGCTCCCTGCATAGTGGCGGTTGCAGTATGTGCCATGACTCGACCCGTACCACTAACGTAAAAACTGGTTATCCCAGTGTGCAGGCGGTAATCCAGGATGATACACTTGACGCAGCTAAAATCGGTTGCCTGGATTGCCATGCCAACATCCATATCAGCCCCGGAACCATTTCCCTGTCCGCCGCCTCTTACTCAGTTTTGGAGGGCGGTACACTGACCATCACCGCCACCCGGACCGGAGGTTCAGACGGGCCGGTCAGTGTCCATTACGCTACGGCCAACGGCACGGCTACCGCCGGTAGTGACTACACCGCGACCAGCGGTACCCTCTCCTGGGATTACGGCGATACAACCAGCAAGACTTTCATCATACCGATCACCCAGGATGCGGTGGTTGAGAATAATGAGAGCTTCAATATTACCCTTTCCAACCCGACCGGTGGTGCCGTTATCGGCACGCCGAGTGCGGCAGTGGTGACCATCATCGATGACGATACGGCTACACCCGGGACAATATCCTGGTCCCCGGCAACGTATTCGGTAAGCGAGGGTGGCGCCTCGCTCACTCTTATCGCTACCAGAACCGGTGGGTCAACCGGCCCGGTTGGGGTTTCCTGGGCCACCGCAAACGGTACTGCCAGCGCTGGCCTTGACTACTATGCAGCCAATGGCATCCTGTCTTGGGCAAACGGTGAAACGAGCAGTAAGACGATAACACTAGGCGGGGTGATCATCCAGGATACCCTGGTCGAGGGCAACGAGACATTCTACGTCAATATGTCCAACCCGACCGGCGGAGCAACTTTGGGTGGCTCAAGTACGGCAGTGGTGACCATCGTCGATGACGATGTGACCACGCCCGGGACAATTTTCTGGTCACCCGCTACGTATTCGGTGAGCGAGGGAGGTACGGTAACCCTCACAGCCACCCGCACCGGAGGATCAAACAGCCCGGTCAGCGTTGGATACGCCACAACCAACGGCACCGCCACAGCCGGCAGGGACTACCCCGTGACGAGCGGCGCCCTCTCCTGGGATTTCGGCGATACGACCAGCAAGAGCGTCATCATACCGATCACCCTGGATGCTTTGGTAGAAGGGAATGAAACGTTCTCTATCACCTTGTCCAACCCGACTGGGGGCGCTACCCTGGGTACGCCAAGTTCGGCAGTGGTGACCATCGTCGATGTGGAGAGATTTCCCTGAAGAAAGAGAGACATAGGGTCAGGTCTACATTCTACACTTTGTGTGGAATGTAGACCTGACCCACATCACCGCATTGATCCCCTCACCCTGGCCCCCTCCCTGAGGGAGAGGGTCGGGATGGGATCAATCGTTCTTCCGTACTGTTAGTCGGCGAAGTTGACCCCGCCAGTTTTAGCTGTTAACTGAAGCCACAGGCCTTAGCCGGTGGAGTATTCACTCTTGAATAAACCATTCGCCTAACTTATCATCTTTTTTCCGTAAACTCCGGTTCCACCAGATATTCATCCCCACGGCACAAACATTCCCCCTTGATCTCCGGGGTGTCGAGGTTGATCACCCGGGTCTGCACCACCGGGTTTTTGATCAGGCGCCAGCCCATGGGGGTCGTGTAACTTTTCAGATTGTCCGAGAGGATATTGCAGTGCGAGCCGCAGACGGCCTGGGCCTTGGGCGGGGCATCCGGGTTGTGGGCGAAGTCATAGGCGTAGTCGTTGACGATGAAGATCTTCATGGCCTCCGGCCTTTCAGCAATGGGCCGCCAGCCCCCGTTGGTCACATAACCCTGGCGGCTGCTGTCCTGATCGTCGCAGCGTGAGCCGCAGATCGCCAGATTGGCGGCATGGTCCTGGGGATCCACCAGATAGCCTTCGCCCGGTTTGCGGTCGAAGGGGACAATCTCTGTCTCCGCGTGGGTTGGGCCGACAGCGAGAGTCAGTGAGCCCAACAGAAAAGTGGCAAGGATCTTGGGCATGGCAGCGGCTCGCATGAAATTAGTTGATAAACCACTCACTCTTCTTGACCAGCGCCGGTTCCTCCCCTTGACCAAGTTGCACGATGTAGCAGCCCTTGGCCGCATAACGCTGGCCGGGGCCGAAACTCAGGCGCTCGTATAGGGGCAGGTCCAGGTCGCCCATCATGCCGATCGTGTCGAGGAAGAAATCGCGGTAGTACTCGCCGCGCATGTCGGCCAGGGCGCGGCTCATGATCTCGCCCACCGAATAGGCTTGCTCAAAGTGGTTCCGCGCCGCACCGGAAAGGTCCAGTCCCTTGGTGATGGGCGAAAGCATGGTGTCGTAGCGGACATCATCCTGGGGCATCCGGTAGGGGTAGGCCAGATAGGTGAACTCCCTGGCGGCCTCGGGTATTGCGTTGGGGCTTGAGGCCAGGTAGCTGGTGGAAACAAAGACCTGCCTGGGGCGAGTTGCCTCGGCTGCCAGGGCGGTCAGGGTGGTGGAGACCCCCGCCGCATCGTCCCAGAGCAGGAGGGTGGCCGGTTTCTTTTGGGTCAGAGTTTGCCGCAAGGTTTCGCCGGTCAGCGGTTCCGTTTCTGGCAGGGTGATGGTGACCGGCGCATCGTGGCCCAAACCCCGCCAGGTATCCTGAAAGCCTGCCGCTAAGGCCTGTCCTTTGGGGGAGTCGCGGACAACCTGGAGAATCCCGTTATCTGCCCCGGTCCCGCCCGCCAGATTGAGATAACGGGCGGCGGCCTCGCCCTCCTGATAAATGCCCTTGGAGAAATAGAGGGTATACCAATCCTTGGCGGACCTGACCGGGAAAGCGGTACTGGGGAAAATGCAGGGTAATTGCAGCTCTTCGCAGAACTGATGGACCGGCTGCCATTCCCCGCTGCCGATGCCGCCCAGCAGGGCAAAGACCGGCTCTCGCCGGTAGTAGTCGGCCAACTGGGCTGGCCAGCTAGCCGGGTCACCGTGCAAGCGCCACTGGGCGAGGGTGAAACGCTTGCCGGCCAGGTCCGGGCCGATCATCCGGACGGCCATTCGTGACTGGCGGGGATTGGTCTTCATGAGTCCGGCGGTGCTGTTTTTCCTGGCGATGGTGTACTCCATGGGGGCCAGCATGGCGGCAACGTCCTTCGGGCTGACCCCATCGGTAATCACGGTGGCGAAACGGATTTCCTCTTGGCTGACCCCCGGTGAGAACTTGGCCGACAGACTTTTTAGGTAAGTGATCAGAATCGCCATATCCTGGTCGCTTAACTGGTAAAGGGGCATGGCCCCGACCATTTTCCGGCCGGCCGAATCGACCCCGCCCGAAATGGCCGCCGCCAGGCTTTCGTCGGTGTAGGCCGGGCGGATCGGCAGGGCCTTGGAATAGCGCCTGACGCTTTCCACCATCTCGAAGCCCTTCTTGTAAATATCCCTGGGCTGGTAGAGGATATTGCCGGTGGTCGGCGGGGTGATCACCGTTCCTTCGATGGAGCCCAGGCCACTGCGCAAATGGCAACTAATGCAGGTGAAGGCGGCGCCGCTGACCGGCACATCGCCGCTGACTAGGGCCTGCATCGGTGCGCCGGAAGGGAGAATGCCCTCACGATACATGCGTTCGCCTAGCTGGAGCAGTTCCGTCTGGGAGGGCGGTGCCGGGGGCGTTTGTGCCTGGCCATTCATGGTAATTAGGCCCAGGGCCAGGATCGCCATGGCCAAGGCCTTGAGGTTTATGGGGGCTGAGAAGTTAATTTTCATTTGATGCCTGCCTGTTGACATTCATTCATAAAATCGCCGCTGCCCATCAGGCCGTAGAGCCGGAGCCATTTGCCGCCGACAGGCTCTCGGATAAAATTCAGGGGCTGATGCGACATCTTGTCGGGAAAATAGGCGCCGAAGGACTTCATCACGTTGTTGATATCCGCCCGGCTGCCGGTAAGAAAATCCCAGCCCGGCTTGGCCTGGTAGCGTTCCAGATATTCCTTCATGACCTTTGGGGTGTCGTTTTCCGGATCGATGGTGATCGAGATCAGCCGTACCTTGCTGCTGCCGCTGCCCAGTTTCCGTTGGAGGTTGGCATAGCCGGCCGACAGGATGGGGCAGATTGTGGTGCAGGTGCCGTAGATGAAATCGACGATCACCGGTTTGGCGGGATCGGCCAGTAAAGTTTTCAGGCGCACCTGTTCCCCATGCTGATTGACCAGCACAACATCTGGGATGGTGATGGTCACGGTTGATCTGCTATAAGGGGCCTCTGCTGCCGCCAGGGGTGGGGCGGTGAGCAGAGCGAATACTAGGGTCAGGAACAACGACAACCGGCTGCGATTCGTCGCCATGGTCAAAAGATCCTTAGGGGCCGTTAATAAATAATCGTTACATGTTATGACCGCTTAGATACGGCCCCTTATGCCGTTTGCAGTCTTCCAATGTGACAGTTGTTTTTGAACGACGGCTTCATTTGCGGGATGATTGTCTTGCAACCAGAGGAACACGGGCAAACATAATTCATATTACATGGGGCGAGACCGCCGCAAAATCCTTTTTTGGCCCGGCAGGAATTACCGTCGGAGCCTTGCTCGTTCCAAAAAGAACGGCCAGCGGAGATGCTATTGTCTCCCCGCTGGCCGTCTCGTATTCAGGTATTCTCACTTAACAACAGCCCTCTTCACCTCGAACCGGTGAAGAGGGGTAAAGGTCCTCTCACCACTTGCCCACCACCGGCTTGTCGGTGGGTTGCCCGAAGGTTCCCCGTGCAAGATCGGTCGCAGCACTGTAGGTGCCATTGTTGTCAGCATCGAGATACCACATGCCGGAGCGGTACACGCCGATCCGGTCGATACCAGTGGCGGTCCAGTCACCGATTACCGGGGTGTCAGTGGTTTGGCCGAACGGCCCCAGCGCCTTGTCGATGCCGGCATCGTATACGCCGTTGTTATTGGCATCCAGATACCACATCCGGGTAGAGGGACGGAAGACCCCGATCTTATCGATCCCGTCGCCAGTCCAGTCGCCGACGAGCGGTTTGTCGCCGGGCTGTCCGAGCTGGGTCTGGCGATCAACCCCGGCATTGAAAACCCCGTTGCCGTTGCTGTCGAGGTAGAATATGCGGGTGCTGGGCCTGAAATACCCGATCTCGCTGATCCCGTCACCGTTCCAGTCCCCAACTACGGGGATATCATTGGAGTTACCGAAGTTATTGATCTGCTTGTCGATGACGGCGCCGTCCCAGACCCCGTTGCCGTTCATATCCAGGTACCAGGTGCCCTGGCGATAGAGGCCGATTTCGCTCTTGCCGTCGCCATCCCAGTCGCCGACCACCGGCACATCAGTGGGCTGGCCAAAGACGATGGCGGTATCAATACCGGCATTATAGATACCATTGCCGTTCATGTCCTGATACCAGGTCTTGAGGCTGGGGCGGAAAAGTCCCAAGGAATCCGGTATGGCGGATTTCCCGGCGGTATTGTAGGCCAGGACCCGATAGCGGGAACCGGCAGGCGCAACGGTATCGCTATAGCTGGTAGCATTGGCCAAGGCGTAAGCCAAGGGTGTGAAGGGTCCCTTATTAACGGATCGTTGCACAAGGAAGCCGATTTCGTTGCTATGGTTACCGTAGGTGGAAGGCGTGGTGATTGGCGTCGGGTCGATCCAGGTCAAATCATTCTGGGTCGGGCCATTGGCGGTGACGGTTAAGGCCACGTAGCCAGGCCGCAGAGATTTGAACTTGAAGATCAACGGCCGCATGAAGTCACTCTCTTCATGCCCCAGGATATGGCAGTGCCAGACGTATTCCCAGCCGAAGTTGGTGTCTTCGTTGGTCACTGCGGTGGCATAGGCGTTGCCGGTAAGCGGATCGAGATTGGAGAAACCTATCGTGGAATGCAATGGCTCGGCTGGGGCCAGAGGCCGGACACTGTCCGGAACACCGAAGGGGATCTTCGGGGCATTGGCGCGGACCGCGACGAGGATGTCCTCCAGGGGGTTCATCTTGACCGTTTCCTTCCAGCCAACCTCATTGGCATCCGGGGGCTTGATGGTGCCGTCCCAACCGATCCGGTTGATGACCTGGACATTGACCAGGTGGAAGTGGACGGGATGGGTGTCCACCCCGTTGTGGGTGATCTTCCAGATCTGGGTCTCGCCGTCGGCGATGGTCTCGGTAGCAGGATCAATGTAATTCAGCGGCACCGTGGTCTGGATGTTGGCGCCGGTGAAGGGAACCTCTACCCCCAGCGTGGCATTCATCCGGCCGTAGGGATCAAAGAGTTCCTGGATGGCCTTGTTGTATACCGGCATTGCCGCCGTACCGCCTTCGGGCACCGTGGTGGTCGTCGTAGAAATAACGGTGGGCTGGCTCGGAGGGACGGTTACCGGGGCCGGGACGAAGGGGTAGTAGGTAACCGAATCGCCGGTGACGAAGGTAAAGGCGGTCTGGTTGATCGAACCGGTGTAGATCCGGGCATATTGGTTGACCGTGTTCGGTCCAGCGAAGGCGGCAGCATAGGCCTTCTCGGCCACTACCGGCTTAGGCTGGGTGTCGGCATAGGCCAGAGGCAAGGCGGCAAGCAGGCCGACTTGATTGAGCGCCACCGGCGTCCCGGCGGCCACGTTGATCTGCATGATGGTCCTGGTGTTGGGGCCTTGTCCCGGCAGAGTGGACGGGGCGCCGCCCGAGCCCGAGAAGTCAAGGTCACCGGTGTAGTAGTCGATCCGCGGATCGCCGGCTGGCAGCGGGGCCGGGGCGTCGTTGTAAAGGATCAGGGTCTTGCCGGCAAAGGCCGAAAAGTCGATTACCGCATCAGCCCGTTCAGCCGGGCCCATGTAGAGGCCATGCTCCAAGACATTCAGTACGGTGACGCTGCGCTTGTTATACTCATAGTTGATTGGAGTGGAGGGAATAACCTTGGCCGCTGGTAACAGACCGCCCTCGCTGCCGATTTGGATGATGTCCGGGCCGACGGTGGTCGGATCGGGCACTCCACCTTCACGGCTGTCCTTCTGGCCCCAGGTGGCCGGGAAGACGGTGGCCGAATCGAAGGGAACCATCTTGACCTCGGTGCATTCACTCACCGGTGGTGGCGCCAGTATTGGCAAAGCAGGGGGTAAAGGCTGTACCGCCGGAACAGTATGGGCATCGCACAGATTCGCCCCGACGGTGCCTGCCGTGGTTGGGCTATTTTTCCCGGCAGCCACATACAGCCCCAAATTAATTATCCGGTCATTGCTGGCGTTGAGGATCCGGAAGCGGTAGGCCTTGGGATCGACATTGAGAACCGGATAGGCGGTGCCGTTGACCAGCGGGGTATCACCGAAGGCCTCGGGGGTGGTGCAGGCCTTGCCGAATTCACCGGTGGGAATGGTGCCGGAGGCGGGGAAGACCGGCCAGAACCAGGGGCCGTAATCCCAACGCCCCACCGGATTGGTGCCGTCGAAGGAGCTCGGGTCCTGATTGAACTCATAGACGTTGGGATACCAGAGATCGCCGGGCTGGCCCCAGTGGGCCGTGTCCCATTTCTCGTCCTGACCGGCCCGAATGGTGGGACTGGTCGGGCTAAAGGCATTAACGTCTGCCGGGACGAAGGTTTTCTCCTGAATCACCAGGGGGATCTGGTCGCTGGGCAGCACGGCGGCCAGGGCGGGCAGGCTCTCGCCGTGACCAACCTTGTCACTGATCAGATACCCTGCTGCCATGCCGCCAAATACGTTGAGCCGGGTCAGGCCGACCGCGTGATCGTGGTAGAACATCAAGCGGCCGCTGATATCATTCTGGTAATAGTTGGTGCCCCAGCCCGGGCCAGGATCGGGCATGTCGGGAACCAGGGCGAAGGAATCGCCGATCTTGTAGGAGGTGGTTTCCCCGGCGGGAACCGTCCACTGGGCGGGGGTGCCATCACTGATCCAGGGGGCATCATTGCCGTGCTCATGAATGGCAATGCGGTTCTCGGTATAAAGCTCGCCAGCGCCCAGGGGGCCGGTGCCGGCGCCCATCAGGGTGGTGTCCACGGGCAGGAACAGGTCGCCGAAACGCTGGCCGGCGTTAAAATGGCCGGTGGGCAGCAGGTTGGCGTAGGTGATGCGCACCGGGGTGCCGGTGGTGGTATTGATGACCGGTCCCAGATAATTGGGGTAATCCACCGCGAATAGCTGGGTTCCGCCCGGATGGTCCAGGATGGGGGTGCCGTTGGGATAGGTCAGGGGGATGTGCTTGCTGATCAAAGGGGTGACGGTGTTGTTGATGACGGCCGTCTCCAGTTGCACGTAGCCGCGCAAGGTGGTGGCCTTGGGCAGGTCGCTGTGCATTTTGGCGGTATACTCCACCACCCCGATCGCGTAGTAGCGGCTGCCGGGATAGGTGGTGGTGTCGGCCTTGGCCAAAGGCATGGCCTGCCCGAGGTTGTTGGTCCCGTCAGGGTTGTAATACGGCGCCCCGATGGTGTTGTAACCAGTAAAGCCGGGAATTCCGGGCAGGCCGTCCACAAATTTCCGCAAAGGTGCGCCGGTGTTGATGGTGGCTATGCCCGCCGGATCCAGCGGATCCAGCCGCAGACCCGCCGGGCTGTTGGCGTAATATGTCGGCACCTTGATGGTGTTGCCCAGGATGTCGGTGCTGTCGCCCCAACCGGGACCAGCGTTGGCCGGGCCGACAAACCAGGGCAGGGTGGCCATGGCCAGCGCACCTCCCACGAGTAATTTAAGTCTATCTTTGTCCATACACGCCTCCCTTTTGTCGTGTGTTATCCATTGAAACCAAACTGATGATGACTGTGTCTAGTGGTTTTACTCTGTACTACCATCCCTGAGGGCTCTTTGTCGCCACCACTGCACCGGCATATTCCGCCGCCTTAGCCAAGGGTGGGTGGGGTGTTAGCGCATACTGGTTAAGTTGACCAGATCCGCATTTGATTTAATTCGCGGCAGCTCCCGGCTGCGGGGCCGATCCGCCAGGGGCGCCAGCGCCCAAGGCTTTCTTGGGGGCAGGCTTCTTTGGGCCTTTTTTCCATTTAGCCTGCTTTGTCTCCAACCGATTCATGGTTGCCGCGGCGCGCGCGGCCATCCTGGCATCGTACGCCTTTTGATATTCCGCATCGGTCATGGGGTTACCGTTCTTGTCACGGGCCTGGACGCTTGGTGTGTCCGTTGCCGCTGGCCCTGCCGCAAATACCGCTGCCACCCCCAGACGCCCGACTCCCTGCCCCGTGTGGTCAACACTCCAAGCCAACTGTCCAACCACCACGGCCAACGCACAGCCCAAAACCACCGGAAAGACCCTCATATCAACCTCCAACATTTTGGTTCCACTTTATTTATGCTCCGTTTATCTGGCCACTCGTTCTTAATCGTGAAATATGCAGGATAAATGCCACCCCAATACACACCTCTCAGCTAGTTGCTCCTGCCGCAATGTGGTACAGCGCCTTGTTGGTTGTGGATACTAATAAGCATCCTCGCATGAGGAGAAAGGTGCGAGCTTCGTATAATTGTTGTCCTGTCGTGCCGGATTAGTCCTGCACTGGGGGACTCTCTTCCCCGGACGAGTCAGTTAGTAATCTTCTATTTGCCCAGTCTAAACCGGTAGTAGGTCTGTCAGGTTGCGGTCCTCGCGGCATGCAGATGGCCGAGGCATTCGGGGCAAACCCCCTGGGTGGGCAGATGCCCATGTGCCAGGCGGCTGTAATCCTCCGCCGGGTACCAGTTGCGGTCTTCGCCCTGAATTTTCTTACAACAGGGGCAGACCGGCAGCATGCCCTGGAGCAACTCTATGCGTTCAAGGGCCAAGGCCAGATCGGCCAGGAGATTTTCCTTTTCCCGGAGAAATTTCCGCCGTTCCAGGGAATAAGTGATTGAGCGGTGTAACATGGCTGACGATAGATGCTTTTTTTCCAAATAGTCTTGGGCCCCGTAACGCACGGCCTGCAGGGCCACCTGCTCGTCCTGCATCCCGGTGAGGACGAGCACCGCCACCTGTGGATGTTTGCCGATCACCTTGCGGACCGTTTCAATTCCGGAGGAATCCGGCAGGCTGAGATCCAGAAGGACGACATCGACATTTCTCTGGGCCAGAAGGGCCAGGGCCGCCGCCATGCTTCCGGCCTTCTCCAGCCGGTATGCCCAACCCGGCACCTCGGCAAGAAACTCGCTAACCAGCACGGCATCGGCTGGATTGTCTTCAACCACCAATACGGAAACCCGGTTCATACCTGCGCCTCATCCACTTGTAGGTTGGTCGCTCCGACCCAATCTTACTTCTTTCCATAAACTGCCTGAGCCGGTAACTGTGCAATAAGCGTGCGAGAAAATATTGCCTCAGGAATATCTTGAATGAGGGGGCCAATACGCCAAACATGTCATGTTCCTTGACATGATGACGGCCACCCGGGAAAATATCCGGAACTTATGGTGGACATGGTTTAATTTTTTATAGTAACGATTGTGATCGTTTAAACGTATGTCTGAAGAGAGGTTTCTGTGGTAGTTTAGCAGATCTGATGGGACCCTCTTCCGTATAACAACTGGACAAGTCGATGGCGAAAGTATTGCTCGTTGATGACGACCGGAGCATGTTTGTCTCCCTGGCGGCCCTGGTTGCCGGTGAGGACATCTCGGTTACTCACGCCCCAACCTTGAAGGAAGGGCTCATCCTGAGCCAGGCCTCCAGTTTCGACCTTATTCTGCTCAAAGACCGGTTGCCGGACGGTGCCGTCTCCAAGGTCAACAATTCATTACGGGATGCACCCGGGACCCCGGAATTGATTGTTTATACCCGTAATGGCGATCCCAACGAGGCGGCGCAACTCCTCAGCAGTGGCTTCTGGGATTACCTGATCAATCCCGTGCCTGACCGCAACTTGCTGGCTTTGCTGGACAACGCCCTCCGTTACCACCGGGAAAAGTTGGCCAGTTATGTTGCCACTAACGGCGATCTCTGCCAGCTTCTGAAAAACGAGGGCATCGTCGGCAGCAGCCGGGAATTGCAAAGGTGTCTGGACATGGTCCCGAAGGCAGCCCAGTCAGAGGCGAATGTCTTGATCACCGGTGAATCGGGGACTGGTAAGGAGTTATTTGCCTCGGCCATTCACCGTCTCAGCCATCGCTCGGGAAAAAGTCTCGTGGTGGTGGACTGTGCGGCCCTGCCGAGGGACCTGGTGGAGAGCATCCTTTTCGGCCACCGGAAAGGATCCTTTACCGGGGCGGATCAAAGCCGGGAAGGCTTGGTCAAGCAGGCGGACGGCGGCACTCTCTTCCTGGATGAGATCGGGGAGTTGCCAATGGAGGTCCAGAAAAAATTTTTACGGGTCCTGCAGGAGCGGGTCTTCCGACCGGTGGGCGGAAGCGAGGAGGTGACCAGTAATTTTCACCTGATCGCCGCCACCAACCGGGACCTGCGGGCCATGTGCGACCAGAAGTCCTTTCGCGAAGACCTGCTCTTCCGCCTCCAGGCCTTTCATATCGAATTGCCTACCCTGCGCAGCCGACCTGGCGACATCACGGAGCTGGCATACCACTACAGTGAACGCTACCGGCACTACCGTAAGCTCAAGGAAAAGAAATTTTCACCGGATTTCCTGATGATCCTTAAGCAATATGAGTGGCCGGGAAATGTCCGGGAATTGTTTCATGCCTTGGAATCTGCCTTTACTACAGCGCAGGATAACAACACCCTTTATCCCATGCATCTCCCCTTAAGGATCCGGATCCAGGTGACCCGCGATGCCCTTAAGGCCGTGCAACCGGCCGGGGTTGTTTCACCTTCATCCGGGAAGAGCGGCAATGAAGGAGTGCTGCCAAAACTTCAGATGTTACGGGACCGGGTGATTGAAGAAACCGAGTTGGAGTACCTCAGGCGATTGGCGGCCATGACCGGGGGCAATATCAACCAGGCCCTGAAAATTTCCGGGCTCTCCCGGTCCCGGTTGTACAATCTCTATAAAAAGTATCGGCTCAGTCTCAAAAATTGGGATCGCCAGGTCTCGGATCAATAGTGTTATTGTAGAATTGTCGCTTAAACCATGAAAGATGGGCGGCAATGGAGCCGATAGAGATAATCTCTTTTTTGGGCGCCGTGCGGAATGGTTGCATGCCGGGCAGGTTGTTGGCCTGATATTTGCTTTGTTTTGTCGACATGGAAGGCAGCCGGGCCACGCGGCCTTGGTAAAATTTCCCCGGGCAATTTTCGCCCAGGAGGATCGTGAACTGAGGTGGCCAACTCTGGTGGCGGCCACTTGATTGTTGCAAGGTGAATTTATTTCCGTTAATAAAATGCTCACATGGCGCTGAGACAACCGGGGAAATGAGAACTAAGGAGATGATTATGATGAAAGCGAGAAAATGTGTGATTGGGGTATTGCTGCTGGCTATGTGCAGTGCCATGCCATTTACCGCCTATGGAGAGAACGCACCGGAGCCGGTGAGCGGGCCGGGCAGCCGAAACACCCATGATACCAGGGCCCCAGAAACCGCCGCTGGTGGCGGCCATGTCGGTATCATTGCCGTAACCGTCACTGTTTTGGGGTTACTGGCCCTCGCTGCATCCAGCGGTTCCGGTAATTCCACGCCCGCCTCGACCAACCACTGACCCGAGCATTACGGCGCGCCCGGCAGGGGAAAACCCCCGATGCCGGGCCGCGCGAAGCTGGCTCCGCGAATCCAGAGTACAGCAAAAGGTCCCGAGAGAATGTTCAGGGCCATTTTTTTTCTGACCGATTCCCTTCGCTCCTGACAACGCTTGTTGTCTCTCGCAACATTTCCTGAAAACAGTGGTTCTGGTTGCCATCTCCCAGCTCCCGGAGCATAATGGGGAGAATTTAGCATCTCAAGCAACCTTGGGCTTCCAGGTCCGTTGATTGTCTTGGGCCAACCGGGATATCCGCCATGAAACGTAAACCCATCCTTGCCGTTATTCTGGCGGTCCTGCTCTTAGGGGGCTGGCGTCTTTACCAGTACAACCTGGGCTCAGGCAATGGCGTTTTGCGCACCACCGGCACGGTGGAGGGGCGTGAGGTCAACATTACCGCCAAGATCGCCGGGCGCATTGCCACCCTCAGCCCCAAGGAAGGCGATACCGTGGCGGCTGGCGCGACGGTCCTGACCCTTGACAGCGATGATCTGCTCGCCCAGATCCGTTCGGCCGAGGCTGGAGTGGCCCGGGCCGAAGCCGAGGCCAAGGTTGCCGCCGCCGCCATCGCCAATCTCCAGGCCGGCCGGGAAAGCGCCGCCGCCGAGATTCTCGCGGCCCAGGCCGGTCAAAGCCAGGCCCAAGTCCAGGTGGTGGACGCCGACCGGCATCTCGAAAGGCTGCGCAGGTTGTATGAACAGGGTGGCCTGGCCAAGGAGACTCTGGATGTCGCTGAAACCAGCCGGGACGCGGCGGTCGCCGCAGAACAGGCGGCTGCCGCCAGGGTGGCGGCGACCCGGGCCGCGCAGCGGGGCGCCGAGGCCCAACTCCGGATGGCCGAGAGCCAGCTACTGCTGGCCCGGGCCACCGTCACCCAGGCCCAGGCCGATCTCGCCTATCGGCAGGCCAAACTCGCCGAAACCACGATCAGCAGTCCCTTGCGCGGGATAGTGGTCTACCGGGCCCTGGAGGTCGGGGAAACCGTGGCTCCGGGGATGACCATCCTCACCCTGGTGGACTTCGACCACCTGACCGTCCGGGTCGATATCGACGAGTCCCAGCTGGGTTCGCTCAAACCCGGCGACCCGGCCCAGATCAAGCTCGATAATCGCCCCGCCCTGACCTTTCCCGGTCGGATCGCGACCATCTCCCGTTACGGCGACTTCGCCACCCAGCGCGATGTTGCCGCCGGCCGCCAGGACCTCCGGACCTTCCGGCTGACCATCGCCTTGGAACCTGGCGCCACCGGCCTGAACCCCGGGATGACCGCTCTGGTCGAAATCTCCAACCCCCAAGGGACGCACTAGACCATGGCCGACATGAGCGCCGTGGAGGTGCGCGGCCTGAGCAAAAAGTACGGCGACTTCACCGCAGTGGACAACATCAGTTTTGAGGTCGCCGAGGGCGAGATCTTCGGTTCCCTGGGGCCCAACGGGGCCGGGAAGACCACCCTGATCCGCATGCTTACTACCCTGCTGCGGCCCAGCACCGGCACCGCTCGGGTCGCCTGCTGCGAGGTGGTCAAGGAACCCGAGGCGGTGCGCCGGGCAATCGGTGTGGTGCCCCAAGCTATGACCAGCGATCTGGATCTGACTGCCTACGAGAACATGGACATCTACGGCCGCTTCTACGACATTCCGGCCCGGGAGCGGCGGGAACACATTGCCTACCTGCTGGAGATGGTTGGACTGACCGAGCGAGCCCACGAGCTAGTGGCCTCTTTCTCGGGAGGCATGCGGCGGCGGTTGGAGATCGCCCGGGTGCTGATCCACAAACCCAAGGTGCTCTTCCTGGACGAACCCACCACTGGTCTCGACCCCCAGTCGCGGCGGGTGATTTGGACTTTTCTCAAGCAGTTCAAGGAAGGTGAGGCCATGACCATCTTTCTGACCACCCACTACATGGACGAGGCCGAGGAGTTCTGTAACCGGGTGGCAATCATCGATCACGGCCGGATTGTGGTGCTCGGTACTCCTGCCGAACTCAAAGCCCAGGTGCCCAACAGTGACTACATCTCGTTACGCCTGGATGCGGTCACGGAAACCTTGCTCGCTAATCTTAAGGCCCTGCCCTTTGTCGCCTCGGTCAGTGTTGATGGCCTGGAGGTGAGGGCGGCGGTGGACAATGGTGCCAAAAACCTGCTGGCCCTGCTGGAAGTAGTGCGGGCGGCCGGCGGGCTGGTGCTGGCCACCGCCATACATGAACAGTCCCTGGAGGACGTCTTCATCCACCACACCGGCAAGGCCATGCGGGACGAAACCCGCAAGGTCGATTTCTTGAGTGGTGCTGGGGCACCCCGCTTCCTGAGCCGCTAGCCGGAGAGAAACCATGCGCATGCTGGCGGTCATCGACCGCGACCTCAAGAAATTCCGGCGCAATCCCCTGGTGGTGGCCATGAGCATCATGATGCCCATCCTCTACCTGATGATCCTCGGCCATTCCTTCCAGGGCAAGCTCAAGGGGCTGCCGCTGGCGGTGGTCAAGCAGGAGGATGGCGGGGCCACCCGTCGCTTGCTGGACAACCTCCGGGCCATCGAGACCGGCCCCGGGACCTGGCAACTCAGCCTGGTCAGTGATCAGGCCGCCGCCCTGGCCGGGGTGCGAGACGGCGACTTCAAGGCCGCCCTGCTGATTCCGGCCGACTTCAGCCGGAGGGTTGCCCAGCACAACAAACCAGAGATCGGGCTCTTCCTCGACAACACCGATGCTATCTCTTCGGAAACCATCCGGGGCACGGTGGCTGGCGCCCTCCAGGCCCTGGGTCAGGACTATGTCAGCATCCGCGAAAGCCAGGAACGTGCCTATCTGCGCGATGTTAATCTCTACCGGCAGGTCGATTATTTTCAGTCTCTGGTTCCCGGCGTGGTGATCATGGCGGTTTTCCTGGGCAGTCTCACCACCGGGGCCTTTAACCTGGTGATGGACCGCTTTCTGGGAGTGGACGAGAGCTATATGCTGACCCCGCTTACCAAGACTGATATTGTCGGTGGCCTCATCTTGAGCGGCCTGTTCATCACCACCTGTATTGCCTTTCTGATCTTCACGATCAGCATCGTCCTGACCGGCATTCCCTTTCACCACTTCCCGCGCCAGTTCCTGGAGATCCTGACGGTGATTGTCCTCACCACCCTGGGGCTCTTAAGCCTGATGTTCCTGATCCTTGGCCGCTTCAACCATCCCCGGATCGTCGGCATCCTGAGCGGCTTTTTGAACGTGATCCTCTTCTTTCCCAGCGGGGCGATCTATCCCATCGCCAGCTTTCCTGGCTGGTTGCGCGCATTCGCTAGGATTAATCCCGAGGCTTACGCGGTCCATGCCTTGAAGTCGATCCTTTTTAAGGATGAGGGGCTGGTCGCCATCATTCCTGACCTGCTCTTTCTGACCGGCTTTGCCGCCCTCCTGTTGCTGGGGGCGGTGGTCACCTTTAGGCGCAAGGTGTAGAACATGAATGATGCGACGGAAGAAAGAAGCCCGAACCTTCACGCCACCCACGGTGGCGCGGGCTGGGTGCCCAGGACCAGCTCTTTGGCTGAGGAGCTGGGTCGGGGTGAGGTCTGGCATCGCTGCGGCGTTCGCGCGGAATGGGAGCCCTTGCGGGAGGTGGTCCTGCACTGGCCGGGTGAGGAACTGAACTTCCCTGGCCCGCCGGACCACCAACTGATGCTGGCTCGACCCGACCTCGACCGGCTTCGGCACCAGACCGAGGGGCTGGTGCAATGCTATGAACAGGCCGGGGTGGTGGTGCATCTCACCCGCCTTGCCGAATTGCCGCCGCCCAACTTCCTATTCCAGCGCGACCTGTTCTGGGCCACACCTCAGGGGCTTGTCCTGGCGCGCCCGGCCACCCGCCAGCGGGCCGGGGAGGAAGGGCACATGGCCCGGGTGCTGGCGAATCTGGCGGTGCCGGTCATATTTCACCCCCACGGCCACGCCACCTTTGAGGGGGCCGACGCCCTTTGGCTCGATTCTGCCACGGTGCTGGTCGGCTGCGGGGTGCGCACCAACCAGGAGGCGCTGGTGCAGCTACGTGCGTTTCTGGGTGGGATGGGTATAGCAGTACTGGAGGTCGTTCTACCTGCAGGGGTACAGCATCTGCTGGGGGTGGTCAACTTTGTGGCTGCTGACCTGGCGGTGGTCAACGGTGGCAAGATGACCGACCAGTTGACCCAGATGCTGACCACCCGGGGCATCCGCCAGATCATCCTGGAACCGGATGCAGAACTGACGGCGGGGCTGGGGATGAACTTCGTGACTCTGGCGCCCCGGCGTCTCTTGATGCCGGCCGGCTGCCCGGGGATCCGAGCGCGCTTCCGAGGTGAAGGGCTGGAGGTGCTGGAGGCAGAGGTCGGTGAGTACCGCAAGGCCGCGGGGGGGATTGGTTGTCTGACCGGGATATTGTGGCGAGGGTAACCCTACCCTCTTACGCCAACTGGTAAGGCTTAGATAATTCGCCTGAAGATTGTGAATAAATGCTGGGCAGCAGAGTTCAGGCTAACGCTCCAACCAGATCAAAGCATCTTCAATCGATCCCGAAAAAGCCCCGAACGCTGCCCCAAAAACCTGAAGAGGGCTGCCTCATCGCCGCTTCGTGGCTCTGCCCCGATGGCCGGGGGGCCGTTGGGGAGGGCGCTGGCGATGCGCCGGCACAAGAGTCTGCTCCCTGGGCCTCCTTGGGCGCCTCCAGGTTAAGAACGATCTTCACCGCATCGGATCGGACAAGCTCCATCTTCCTGGCGTCGAGGCCCAAGGTTTCGCAAGCCAAGGCAATCAGGTGGGTGCTGGTTTGGTCGTGGCCCGTCCCGGAAATTTCCTGTGTTGCCGCTAGAGGCCTGGTTTCAGAAGGAGTAATGGTGCCGTCATCGCCGATCTCGTTGGCCAGATATTCCGCCAGACATACCACCGCTGCGAGGCGATTTACCTGTCCATTCGCATCGGTAAGCTGGTGGTGGTGGCGGATGACATGCACGACCTCCGGTGCGAGCTGCCAACATTGGGCAACTTGGGCCCCCAACTCGGTGTGCATTTCATATAGTATCGGCAGGGCGATTGCCATGTCCGGACGGTCCTCCCGTCGCGAGACATCGCCAAGGGCGATAAGACCGGCAGCGAGGCCGACGTCGTGGAGCAAACCGCAGAGAAAGGCGTAACTTGCATCATGGGCGGCGTAGCGGCAGACGACCTGGGTAAGGTAAGCCGTGCGCCGACTGTGGCGGGAGACACGGTCCATCGCCGCGGCATAATGCTCGGCCCGGAAGACCCGGGCGCCCACGGTCAGCTCCAGGGCGATATCACGGATATGCTTAAGACCTACATGGGTCAAGGCCCGCTGCAGCGAGCGGATCTCGGTCCCGCCGGCGTACAACGGCGAGCGGACATGGCGCAGAAGTTGACTGGCGAGGACCGGATCTTTTTCGAGCAAAGAAACGACATCTTTAACCTCCACATCTGGCCGCCTAGCTAATTCAAGAAGTTCAATGGCGACGGCTGGTAACCGTGGTGGTTCATAGCGGGGATCCGCGAAGGTCCGCTCGATCCGCTCCTGAACCTTTCGATAGGCCTGCAGGACCTCGGAGTCAGGCGCGGCTGGGATACTTCCCTGTCTTACCTTGGGTGTTATTTGCTGCGCGTCAGACGTTGGCATTCCAGATGACATCGTTGGGGCCCATTGGCGGAGGTCAGTTTAGGTAGTGGGTGAGGTGTAGATACGAGCTTTATATCGTGCTGTGGATCACGCTTTGTCGGAGCAGAGAGGTGGTCCAGGGCCTGCCCGCAGCAACCAAGCAGTATCATTTAATGACGGCCGGGGTTGGACTGTCAACACAAAATCAGAAAACTGCCGATGCCAACGACCTTTCACCAAGGGCTCCAAGTGGTCTGGGGTATAACACCGAGGTGCAGAATGGGCGGTACATTTAAGTGGTCCAGGGTTCAGGTCCCTGCATCGCACTCGAACCAAACTCACCACCAATCCGATAAGAACACCACCACTCTCAACAAAAAACCCCGCTTCCTTTGCGAAAAGCGGGTTTAAGAACGTCACCGGCCAAGGCCGGATTCATTTTGGTGGGATGCAGTCAATTTAACCTATCGACTGACATTCTGTACGATTCACCGTCAGCAAGTTTATGACTTAGACGACGAGCTTTACAGCCTCGAAGCCCGCCGCGACAAGATCAGCGCCCTCAAACAGGGCATGATGTGGAGCTGCTGACCGGAAGGATTCGCCTGCGGGAGCTGCAGCAATGCTGCCCAGCCTGCAATGGATTTTGAGAGGTGATTGCGAAAACTGAAATAACACCTTGTGCTATTTTAGTTTTTTAATAAAATCTAAAACAATAGCTGCGCTTATTTTAAATCCGAGCTGAGTCCACCCCGATGAAAAACTTTCGATCCGGCCGCTATGTCCAGCAGGGCCATTACAAGAGCTTCCAGCCTACCCTGATCAACCGGGCCTGGCAGTTGGACAACATGGAGCTGATCCAGTTGCTGGGGCAGGCGGACCGAGAGTTGGGGCGGCTGGATATGTATTCGGACTATATCCCCAACCTCGACTTGTTCATTAAGATGCACGTGCTGAAGGAGGCCACCCAGTCCAGCAAGATTGAAGGAACTCAGACCAACATGGAAGAGGCCCTCCTGGAAAAAGAGGATGTAGCCCTGGACAAGAGGGACGACTGGGAAGAGGTGCAAAACTACGTGGCCGCCATGAATGGGGCGATTGCCAGCCTGCAGACCCTGCCGTTTTCAGCGCGATTGATCCGTGAGACACACAAAACCTTGCTGCAGGGTGTGCGCGGCACCCACAAGCAGCCGGGAGATTTTAGGCACAGCCAGAACTGGATCGGCGGGGCGACGATCAACGATGCGGTCTTTGTACCGCCGGTCCATACCTCCATCGCCGAGCTCATCGGCGACATTGAGATGTTCCTGCACAACGACACCCTCTATTTTCCGGAGCTGCTCAAGATTGCCCTGGTGCATTACCAGTTTGAGACCATCCATCCCTTCCTTGACGGCAATGGCCGGGTGGGGCGGCTGCTGATGACCCTCTACCTGATCAGCAAGGGGATGTTGAAGCAGCCGGTGTTGTATATGTCGGATTTCTTCGAGCGCAACCGCAGTCATTATTACGACAATTTGATGCGGGTACGGGAGAAGAACGACCTGTTGCACTGGTTCAAGTTTTTCCTGGTGGGAATCATCGAAACCTCGAAAAGCGGTATAATGACCTTTGACAATATCCTTAAGCTGCAAAAGCAGGTGGAAGAGCAGATCCGGACCCTCGGCAGCAGGACGGCAAATGCCCAGAAAGTTGTCCATTACCTCTATCAGCGCCCGATGATTGACGCCGCGAAGGTCAGCCAGGTGGCGGGGATATCTCCGGCTTCGGCCTATAAACTGATTGCCGATCTGGAACGGTTCGGGATTTTGAAGGAAATCACCGGCGGCAAGCGTGGCAAGGCATACGTTTTTGACGACTACCTGCGGTTGTTCAAATAACCGCAGATTCCAGGTAAAGCAGCTTTGGGGGCCTTTTGCCTTCTAAAACGCCCCCAAACATTCCGGATTTAAGTGTATCGCAGCGAATCTTAACGGACAACAACAAAAAGAAAAAGCCCGCAATCCTTAGAAGGAAGCGGGCTTAATGTATCTTACCGGACATCTCCGGATTATGTGATGGTGGCGATGCAGGGACTTGAACCCCGGACACTACGGATATGAGCCGTATGCTCTAACCGACTGAGCTACATCGCCATTGGCGTTGAGAAAGCGTTTATATGGTAAATTTTGTCCACAATGTCAATAAAAAAGGGCCTCAACTGAGGCCCTTTTCGTTGTAGCGGGGTGGGGCAAGGCTTACACCCGTACGGGCATAAGTCTCACTAAGGCAACAAGTTGCCAAGATCGGCTTTACATCATGCCGCCCATGCCACCCATACCGCCCATGCCACCAGGAGGCATACCGCCACCCATACCGCCCTTGTCATCGCTGGGCTTCTCGGCCACCATACACTCGGTGGTCAAGAGCAGACCGGCGACGCTGGCCGCATTCTGCAGGGCAAAACGGGTAACCTTGGCCGGATCGATAACGCCAGCCTTAAGCAGATCCTCGTACTTCTCGGTGCCGGCGTTGAAGCCCATGGCGCCCTTGAGGGTCTTGACGTGATCGACAACCACCGAGCCTTCCAGGCCGGCGTTGTTGGCAATCTGCCGTATCGGCTCTTCCAGGGCGCGGGCGATGATCCGCTTGCCGAGAGCCATCTCACCCTCAAGCTGGAGGGCGTCAAGGGCCTTGAGGCAACGCAGGTAAGCAACACCGCCACCAGGAACCACGCCTTCTTCCACCGCAGCGCGGGTGGCGTTCAAGGCGTCTTCGACGCGGGCCTTCTTCTCCTTCATTTCCATCTCGGTGGCAGCCCCGACATTGATGACGGCCACGCCGCCGATCAACTTGGCCAGACGCTCCTGGAGCTTCTCGCGGTCGTAATCGGAGGTGGAATCTTCAATCTGGGTGCGCATCTGACCGACCCGGGCGGCAAGCTTCTTCTTGTCGCCAGCGCCATCAACGATGGTGGTGTTGTCCTTGTTGATCACGATCCGCTTGGCGGTACCGAGATCGGCCAGGGTAACGTTCTCCAGCTTGATGCCCAAGTCCTCGGTGATGACCTGACCGCCGGTGAGGACAGCGATATCCTCCAGCATGGCCTTGCGGCGATCGCCGAAGCCCGGGGCCTTGACGGCGGCGACATTCAGGATGCCGCGCAGCTTGTTGACCACCAGGGTGGCCAGGGCCTCGCCATCGACGTCTTCGGCGATGATGACCAGCGGCCGACCCATCTTGGCGATCTGCTCCAGGATCGGCAGCATATCCTTCATGTTGCTGATCTTCTTCTCGTTGATCAGGATGTAAGGCTCTTCAATGTTGGCCTCCATCTTCTCAGCATCGGTGACGAAGTAAGGAGAAAGGTAGCCGCGATCAAACTGCATGCCTTCCACCACGTCGAGGGTGGTGTCCATGCTCTTGGCTTCTTCAACGGTGATAACGCCTTCCTTGCCAACCTTGTCCATGGCCTCGGCGATGATCTTGCCGATGGTCTCGTCGTTGTTGGCGGAGATGGTGCCGACCTGGGCGATTTCCTTCTGCTCTTTGGTCGGCTTGGCGATCTTGCGCAGTTCGGCCACTACTGCCTCAACGCACTTGTCGATGCCGCGCTTGATGTCCATGGGGTTGTTACCGGCGGCCACCAGCTTGGCGCCTTCGGTGAAGATGGCCTGGGCCAACACGGTGGCAGTGGTGGTGCCGTCGCCAGCCACGTCGCTGGTCTTGGAGGCAACTTCTTTAACCATCTGGGCGCCCATGTTCTCGAACTTGTCGGACAGCTCGATTTCCTTGGCGACGCTGACGCCGTCCTTGGTGATGGTGGGGGCGCCATAGGACTTGTCCAGCAGGACGTTGCGACCCTTGGGCCCCAGGGTAACCTTAACGGCATCAGCCAGGGTGTTTACGCCCTTGAGGATCGACTCCCGGGCCTTGACTCCGTATTTAAGCTCTTTTGCGGCCATAACTTTCTTCTCCTTAAAGTTATTTAAATATCAGGTTATTCGACTGGCGGCCGCATTGCGAAACCGCCGTCGGCAATTATTTCTCTACTACGCCGAGGATATCGTCTTCGCGCATGATCAGGAAGTCGTCACCATCCAACTTTACTTCGGTACCGCCATACTTGCTGAACAATACCCGGTCACCCTTCTTCAGGTCCGGGGCAACCCGCTTGCCCTTGTCATCAAGCTTTCCGGGGCCAACCGCTACCACTTCACCCTCGGCCGGCTTCTCCTTGGCGCTATCGGGGATAATGATGCCACCCTTGGATTTCTCAACTTCGGGCAGCCGTTTTACCAGAATTCGGTCATTTAATGGACGAATCTTCATGCCAAACCTCCAAATTTTACCTTGTTTGATGTTGTTTATTGTCTTGCCCGGGACCGGGCGGCACACGTGGCGGCCTGTCATCGCACCATGAAGTGAAATACAGGCGCAACCAAAAAAGCAAATCCCGTCAAAACCACCGCCAGCTAACCAGGCGACAATCAAAACAGGACATATAAACCAGGAACTTCACGAAACCGAGCAAAATGATAGGGGTGATAGTCTGGAAAATCAAGGGCTCAAAAAAATTATTTTTTGGAAGCATTCAGGCAACTTCCACACGCCACCCAAAAGGATCAGGGTGGGTGCCGTATTGAATGCCTTGTAGCTCATCATATAGCCGTTGGGCAAAAGGTCCGGTTTTTCCACCATTGATGGAATATTCTCGGTCCTGGTAGCTCAAGGCCCCAACTGGCGAGATGACCGCCGCCGTGCCGCTGGCGAAGATCTCCTGGAGGCTGCCGTCAGCAATGGTCGTCAGGACTTCATCGATGGCGATGGGCCTTTCGGTGGCCTTGATACCCCAGGAGTCGGCGAGCTTGATTACCGAATCCCGAGTGATACCCGGAAGAATGCTGCCGGAGAGGGCAGGGGTCACCAGCTCGCCATTAATGAGAAAAAAGATATTGGAGGTGCCGATTTCCTCGACGTAGCGCCGTTCTACCGCATCCAACCAGAGCACCTGGGTAAAGCCCTTTTGCTGGGCCTCCAGGGCCGCCATGATGCTGGCGGCGTAGTTGCCGGCAGTCTTGACATGGCCCACGCCGCCTTTTACGGCCCGGACATACTGATCGGTGACGTAGATCTTTACCGGGTTAAATCCTTCCGGGTAATAGGCGCCAACCGGGCAAAGGATGACATAGAACAGATACTCTTTGGCCGGTCGCACTCCCAAAGCCGCCTCGGTGGCAATCATGGTAGGCCTGATGTAGAGACTTGCCCCGGGGGAGCTGGGTACCCAGTCACGCTCGAGGTCGAGCAGCTTTTGCATGGCCACAAGGACCTGATCAACGGGGATCTGCGGCATGCACATCCTCGCTGCTGAATCGTTCATCCGTCGCAGATTGTCGCCTGGGCGGAAGAGAAATAGCTGTCCTTGCTGGCCCCGATAGGCCTTCAGACCTTCAAAAATCGCCTGGCCATAGTGGTAGACCATGGCCGCCGGATCCAAAGAAAAATTCTGGTATTTCTTGATCTGCGGGCGGTGCCAGCCATTAATGCTGTCGAAGGGCATCAGCAACATATGGTCACTGAAATGGGCACCAAAACCAAGATGGTTCTGGTCGGGCTTGGCTTTCAATTCGCTTTCCGGGGCCTTTTCGACCAACACTTCCATGGGGTACGCCTCCGACTTACCGGCACCTGGCCGTAAATTGATGAAAAGCGATGCCAATATAGCTAATTAATAGACCATTTCAAACAGGAAAATTGACCGGAGTATCACCAGATCAGGTGGTAACAAAAGTTTCCGACTTTTTGCCCTGGGTTAGGTCTGGAACATGGCGATCTTGATCTTGGACAAAAAAAAGCCCCGGAGAACCGGAGCTTTTTCCCGAAACTACTTAAAAATGGTCGGGGCGAGAGGATTCGAACCTCCGGCCTCCTGCTCCCAAGGCAGGCGCGCTAACCAGACTGCGCTACGCCCCGAATTCCAAGAAATTACAAGGACAACCTGAATACACCCGGCCGCTGTTTACGTCAAGTGAAAAGGCCTTTTTCTGATGCCATAATCCCAAACTCAGCGATACCCTCTTAGGTGTTGACGGCCATTTTAAAAAATGCTATATGCAATCTCTCTTACGACATGATCCCCGGTAGCTCAGTCGGTAGAGCAGGTGGCTGTTAACCACCTTGTCGGCGGTTCGAATCCGTCCCGGGGAGCCAGATCATACCAGCACGAAATCTTGCTTGAATAAACACTAAGGCCCCGAGGGTTCTCCCTCGGGGCCTTTTGTTTATAATTCTTCCCCGGTGTTTCTCCCTACCAGTTCATTTACCTTTATCGACCGGGCCTTTTTTCAAGATGGCTAACGTCGTATTAATCGTTTCGGCAAAATCCTGCAAAGGATCGCCGTCTCGAAGCCGGATTTCTTTGTCTAAATGACCATTTTGGATATAGCGCAGATCTTCCTCAATACGAAATATCGGTCCGGCTATTTTCTGGGGCAAGAAAATGGCCAGCAGTGCGCCACTAATCAAGCTGACCAAAGAGCCTGCGATAACAACTGGGATGAGCAGGTCGCTGACATGCCTTATCGTGATATGCGCTTCATAAAAAGAAGCACCGACCTCCTGCCGTGCGTAAAAATATAGAATTACCGCTGCAACAAGCGAACTGAGTAGGATTGTGCCGCCAATTCTGGCCAAGAGCCATACCTGAAATTGCCTTTTTATCGTGAGATTAAGTCTCTTCCGTTTGTATTTCATTGTAGCCCCCAAACTTCATGTCTTATTTAAACGTTTCTCAGGAGATGTCTTTGTGACATCCCCGACAAAGATCCCGCCGATCCGCCTTTATTAGCCTGAATTCTACATCTGATGCGTGCTTTACATGACAGGACATGCAGGAAAGCTTCCCGTCCGGCAATGTGGGATATTCCGGTGGAATACTCATGCCCCGTTTAGGATAGACGTTGATTGGATGGGTCAGAATTTTTTTGTACTCGATATGACAAGAATAACAAATCCCGGTATTGGTCGTTTCCGGGTTATTTAGCTGGAGATGACGCACCACTTTGGCCTCAGTTTCAGATCCGTCGTCCGCATATTTTTTTGGCAATAGTCCGAGGGCAACGTTGATCAGGGTTTCCGAATTGACCACCACGATGCACTTGGAGCCCTTGCGATAATACTTAACCGATACCTCCGGATCTTTATGATCACGGACACCAGTACTGTCGTCTTTTTTCCCCTGTATCACCTCGACAACCATAGTCTGAACATTCGATTCGCTGCGGTTGCCCGCCACATCGACCGAAACGACCTTATACTTGTAACTCTTGCCGAGTTTTACTCCCGTCAGAGTGACGGCATGATTTCTGGAGTACTGGGTATCAAGGGTTGAGCGCTGGTCCGGTTTATCCAAGCCATAGAAAACCTGGGAATCTGCCTGGCGGTCGGTTTCCCAGGCGATGGTGACCGAAGCGAAAACACCTTGTGTGACCTCTAGTATCCTGATGTTGGTTAGTGTCAGTGGTTTATGATCACTAACCGGCAGGTCTTCCAGGTCTTCAAGGGCAGGCAAAGGGAAATCTTTGGCAGAGAAACCGCCGGCCGAGCGGGACTCGACCAATAATGTGGCGCTTTTTTTGGCACCATCGATCTCGAGCCAATGTTCCCGCGCCTGATTGCTGCTACGCGCAACCCAGGTGACCCTGCCAAGATAAGCCTCCCGTTTCGAATCATTATTTCCCCGGGAGGCGGCATGGCAATACTTGCAGTCCTTTTCAAGAACAGGTTTGTGGATATATCGCTTACCCTGGGCCTTTCGCCAGACGTCTTCGTGACAAGAGAGACAGTTGTCCGAGGTGACGGCCGATTCTCCGGACCAACTTAATCTTGGCGATAGACTGGTCCAAACGATCAAGAACAGTAATGCCAAACAAACCTTGCCCAGATAAATCGTGTTATTCATGGTGTACTATCCGGTTAAATGAAGTTGTGTTTTTGCATGATAGCATACGTGTCGATAATGATAATAAGAAAAAGGCCAGCGGCGAAAATTGCTGCGGCAAGCCGTTGATCCAGGTGCTGGAAGGCGGTTAGAAGTTTGCTTTCACCCCTCAAGAAAGGGGAAATACCCGGTAGTCCGACCGTATTTTCTTTTGATATATAACAGAATTATACCGTTTAACAAAGAAATCCCGATCATGGTTGCAAAGGCAGCCCCCTCAACGCCGAAATTGGGGATCAGGGCCAAGCTCAAACCGATATTAAGCAGGGCCGTGATGGCCGTGAAGTTGCGTAGCATGTTTTGGTGGCCAGTCATGTTCATGAAAAATCCGGTTGAACCGGAGGCGGCATTGACAAACTGGCCGGTCATCAACAGCAACAACGCCGGGTAGGCCTTGGCGAATTCGGGACCGAAAACCAGGGTCAGCAGAGGGCGTCCTAGAACTATCAAGACAAATATAACCGGGAGGGTGGACCAGAAGATCAATTTCGCAGATTTTCTGGCGACATAAAAAAGTTCATCCATCTTACCGGCATGGAACAATTCGGCAAAACGTGGGGCCGCCATGGCATTGGTGGCGGTGAGCACGAAACCAACCAGCAGGGAGAGTTTGACGGCGACATCGTAGTAAGCGACCTGAGATTCAGGCCGGAATATCCCCAGGATGATGACCCCGGTCTGACTGGTGAAGAAAAAGAGCGCGGAGGTCGTCAACATGGGCAAGGAGAGGGAGATGAGCTCTCGGTTGGAGAGGGAACCTTCCTGGTTAGAAGGGGTGATGGTCTGCCGGAAGCCTTTATTGGCGATAACCCAGCCAAGGAAACCACTGAAGACCAGGGAGGCGAAAAGGCTGTATACCGGGTTGTCCGGGGCGCAACTGTAAGAGTTGAGGACCAGGAGAATTATAAGATTGATGAGGGCTGGGGCGAAGAGCAGGAGGGAATAAAGCCTGATCAGTCGCAAGCCGCGTACGGTCTGGGTGATCAGGAGTTTCTGGCTGTTGAACAGCAGGAATGGAGAGGTTAATGCCAGGTAAAAACCAAGCTGGGGCTTGCCGAACATCTTGTCGGCCAGTGGGCCGGATCCCAGGAACAACAGCAACCCGGCGAACAGGGAGGCCCAAAGGACCAGCCGCTGCGTTTGGTGAAATACCCGGAGGGCCGAAGGTGCTGAATATTTGACCAGATGCTCGGGAATAAGCCGCAAAATGACGGTATCGGTACCGAGGGTGGTGAAAATTGCCATTAACGTCAGGAGCGAGTTTATTACCGCCACCGTGCCCATAACGCCGGAGCCGTGTACCCGGGCAATCACCACGCTGATTGTCAGGCCGATTCCGCTGGCCATGACCTGTCCGGCCATGGCCCAGGCGGAGCCGGAGAGGATCTCGGAGAACTTTTCATCCGCAGTCAGGGCTTCGAACTTCCGTCTGAAGTTATTAGCGGTCATTGAGATGATCTGGCCCTAGAACGAACAGTATTGGTGGCGGCCGAGGCACGGACGGGATGAGGTGGCGGCCAGCCCGTGGACAGAATGTTCCCGCGTCAGCCGGGGGTATTCAAATGGTGGAACGCATCCCATAATTCTCAGAAATCCACTGCCCATAGCTGACGTCAAGCAGGGGCCGCCACCAACCCTGGTTACCAAGGTACCAATCGATGGTTGCATCTATCCCGCTGGCCAGGGGATGAGCGGGAAGATAGCCGAGTTCCGTTGCCGCCTTGGTGGCATCGATGGCGTAGCGGCGGTCATGGCCCTGGCGGTCGGTAACGAAGGTTAGGAGCTCCAGGCAGGAGTCGCCTTGGGCGGCCGGACAAGTGGGAAATCGGATGGCCAGGGCAGGTTCTCCGGCAAAGCGCTGGTCGAGGGCACGGCAGATCAGATTGACCAACTCCAGGTTTTTCATTTCATGGTTGCCACCGATGTTGTAAGTCTCGCCGCGCCGCCCCTTGTCCATGATCAGCTCGATGCCCCGGCAGTGGTCTTCCACATGCAGCCAGTCGCGGACGTTACCGCCGTCGCCGTAGATGGGTAGAGACCTGCCGGCCAGGGCATTGATCAGCATCAGCGGGATGAGTTTCTCCGGGAACTGGTAAGGCCCGTAGTTATTGGAGCAGTTGCTGGTGGTTACCGGTAGCCCGTAAGTGTGATGGTAGGCGCGGACCAGATGGTCCGAGGCCGCCTTGCTGGCCGAGTATGGCGAATTGGGCGCATAAGCGGTGGTTTCGCGGAAGGGCGGATCGTCTGGTGCCAGCGAGCCGTACACCTCATCGGTGGAGACGTGATGAAAAAGGACCGGGCACTCCGGCCGCTGTGCCCCCAGCCAGGCCCGGCGCACCGCTTGCAGTAGGGTGTGCGTGCCGGTCACGTTGGTCCGGACGAATTCGTCCGGACCGCTGATCGAACGGTCCACGTGGGACTCGGCGGCGAAATGGACCACGGTGTCGATTTGCTCCTCGGCCAGCAGCGCATCCACCAGTTCTTGGTTGCAGATATCGCCCTGCACGAAGCGCACGGTTTCCCGGTGGCGGACTGGCTCCAGGCTGGCCAGATTGCCGGCATAGGTCAGGGCGTCCAGCACCACCAGCCGGTCGCCGGGATGGTGGTGGCTCCAGTAGTGGACAAAATTGGCGCCAATGAAACCAGCGCCGCCGGTGATCAATAATCTAGGCATGGTCAGTTAACTCCTTGAGCATCTGGCGCAGGGTGAGCCGCCAGTGTTGGCCGGTCAGGGCGAAATCACGCCAGGCGGCGGTCTTGTCTAGTACGCTGTATGCCGGGCGCCGGGCTGGGGTCGGATAGTCGGCAGTGGTAATGGGGTTAAGGGCAATGGCGCGGGCCACAAGGCTCAAATCCAGCGCCTCCTCCTGGATGGCGTGGGCGAAATCGTACCAGCTAGCTACCCCGGCATCGCTCCAGTGGTAAATCCCGCGCAGCCCCGGCCGGGCCGTAGCTGCCCAAATGGCTGCCGCCAGGGAGACGGCCCAGGTGGGCGTGCCGACCTGATCAGCGATCACCCCGAGTTCCCCCCTTTCACCCAACAGGCGGAGGATGGTCTTGACGAAGTTTTTTCCGTGCGCACTGTACAGCCAGCCGGTGCGGAGGATCAGGCTGCCGGGGTTGGCCGCCAGGGCCAATTCTTCCCCGGCCCGCTTGCTGGCCCCGTAAACACTCAGGGGATTGGTCCGGTCTTCCGGCCGGTAGGGGGAAGATTGACTGCCGTCGAAGACGAAGTCCGTGGAGATATGGATGAAGCGGGCGCCGGTTGCGGCGGCGGCTGCCGCCAGGTTGCCGACGGCCGTGGCGTTGACCGCAAAGGCCTGATCCTGCTCGGTCTCGGCCTTGTCCACTGCCGTGTAGGCGGCGGCATTGATGACCAGGTCCGGCCGTTCGGCGCGGACTGTTCGCAACACCGCCACGCCGTCAGTGATGTCGAGCCTGTCCCGGTCCAGGGAGAAAATTTCTACCTGGTCTGGCGCGGTGCGGCACAGCGCCTGTCCTGCCTGGCCACCTGCACCGGTGATCAATACCTTCAAGGGTAAACCTCGGCATCGGCAAAGCTGCTTCCAGCACTATCCTTGCCGGAAAGTAGGGGCGTCTCGCCAGGGGCCAGGGGCCAATCAATCCGCAGGGTGGGGTCATTCCAGAGGATGGTCCGCTCGTGCTCCGGGGCATAATAATCGGTACACTTATAGAAAAAGTCGGCGCTTTCGCTGAGCACGTAAAAACCGTGGGCGAATCCCGGCGGCACCCAGAGCATGGCCGGGCTCTCCGCCGTAAGGGTTATTCCCAGCCAGCGGCCAAAGTTTGGGGAGGAGCGGCGCAGGTCCACCGCCACGTCGAATATCGTTCCGGCCAAGACCCGCACCAGTTTGCCTTGCGGCTGGTGGAGCTGGTAATGCAGCCCGCGCAAGGTCCCTTTCGTGGAACGGCTATGGTTGTCCTGGACGAATGACAGGTCGATGCCGACCTCGGCGAATTTTTTGGCCTGCCAGGTTTCCATGAAGAAACCGCGGGAGTCGCCGAAGAGCCTGGGTTCGATGAGAATGACCTCGGGGATGGCAGTGGGGCTGAATTTCATAATCGGTGTTTGTCCTCGGCCTGCCGGAAAAGATCTTGGCGGTCGCCGTGTTTTTTGAGGAGCTCCGCCAGGGACTTAAACTGTTCGGCGTCGAGCAGGCCTTCGGGGGGGCCGGGGGCTGCCGCCTGGATCATGTCTTTGCGCATGGTTCTGTTCCCGTAGATTCAGGCGCCCTGGCGGTATCTTTGCTGCGGGCAAAATGGTGGCCCAGGACGATAACCGAGGCCAGGGCGGCCGAGATAATCAAGGTAAGGCCAATAATCAGGCCCCGTTCCGGTTTGAATTTCTTTTCCGGCACAAAGGGTGGATCAAGAACCTTGAAGCGGACCAGTTCCTTGGCCTCGGTGATCTTGGCCATTGCCAACTGTTTGCGTAACTCGGTGTAAACGCTCTGGGCCGCCAGCCGTTCCCGCAAAATCTTCGTCAGAGGGATATTCTGGTTGGGGACCTGCTGTTCCCAGTGCTCCAATTCGGCCGTGCCCCTGGCCAGTTGTTGTTCAATAAATTCTCGCTCGTGCTGGGCGTCCGAGACATATTCGTTTTCCAGATAATGCTGTAATTCCTTGATAATTCGTTCCAGCATCAAGGCGCTGAAGGCGGGGTCCTGGTCGACCCAGGAGAGGGATATCAGGTCGGTGGCTTTGTCCTGGCCCACGGCGTAGAGGTCTGCCAGGTCATTTTCCTGGATTGATTTGATCACGGTCGGGATGGCGGAAGCGTCTGTACTGCGCCAGGATTTTTTATCCGCATCCCAGAGTTTTGGGTAGAGGCGGGGGAGGAGATCGTATTTACGCAGCAGTCTTTCCTGGAGATTGCGGCTCCCGAGAAAGGCCATGATACTGTTGCTTTTTTCCCCACCCTGCATGGTCATAGGCAGACCCAGGTTGCCGGCCAGGCCCATAATTCCAGTGAACTGATTTTTGGAATCCTCCGGCGATTGGGCGGGAACCAGGACCGCCCCAGACTTGTAGGTTACCGGCAGGAAGGAAAAGACCACCAGTGCAGCGGCCATGGTGCAGACGGCGGTAAAGCCTGCGATAAACCATTTGCCGCGTCCGAGGCAGCGCCAGACTTCCCGGAGATCGATCTCGTCCGCCCCTGCCCCGGTTGGCTCGGGGAGGGAGGGAAGGTAGATATATTTGGCGGGTTCGTTTTCGTTGTTGCCCATTGGGTCCGGCTCGGTCGGGAGAGGTGAACGATCTGGTCATTATCTGGGGGGGAAGCAACCCCGCCCAGCGCGTGTTTTTACCACAATTGCCGGGGCTATCCCAGCGATAAAGTGCGAAATGTCGCGGAAATTACTCTGGCGCAGGGGCGCTCAGCCCCGTCGGCCCGGTAAGGACGGCGTTGCCGTCACTGCGGACGGTGAATTTACCGGTGCCAGCATCGGTCACGGTCAGTTCAAAGGGGGTAATCTCGCCGCTGGATAAGAGGAACAGGGCCACGGGATCGGTTTGGCCGGGTGGGGGGGCGGCCTCGCTCAACTGCTGCGGCTGATCTTCGATGCGCAACTCCAGACCCATGCCGTCGGGCAACTGCCGGGGCCGGAGCATGTCATCCTCGCTCCCCTGCCACTTGCCGTTCTGGAGCAGTTCGAAGGCGTAGTCGTGGCGGTGCAGGACCACTCGGTATTCCCGCCCGTTCATCACCGCCTCCTCGGCGGCCAGATCCAGCAACGAGGCGAGCCGACTCCCTTCCCGGCGAAGTTCCTCGGGGCGGGTATCGACGGCAAGGACCGCGAGGCCAATCACCACCCCGATGATCACCAACACCACCAGCACCTCCAAAAGGGTAAAACCCCCGCTGGGCGTGAGTGGGCGGCGGTAGCGGTTATTCGCCCTGCCAGTTGCCGATGTCCGCATTGATCCCTTCGCCGCCCTCCTGCCCGTCGGCCCCATAGGAGAAGATATCGATCTCTCCGTGGAGGCCAGGATTGAGGTAGAGATAGTCGCCCTCCCAGGGGTCCTTGGGCAACCTTTCCAGGTAGCCGCCATCCTTCCAGTTGTGCGGTTCCGGGGCGCTGGTGGGTTTCTTGACCAGGGCCTCAATCCCCTGTTCGGTTGAGGGATAGGTGTGGTTGTCCAGCCGGTAGAGCTTCATGGCGCTTTCAATGACCCGGATGTCCTGCCGCGCCTTCACCAGGCGGGCCTGATCGGGCCGGTCCATGATCCTGGGCACGATGATGGCGGCCAGGATGCTCAGGATGACCACTACCACCATGATTTCAATCAGGGTGAAACCTTGTTGACTGGAGAGTCGCTTCCCTGGGGATATTTTTGCTGTGGGCAATTTGTTTCCTCGTTTCATTGGTGATTTTCTCTGGTTACTATTAACAAATTTCGGACAAGCCTGTAGTAGGAGCGGGCTATGCCCGCGATCAGGAGTGAATCGCGGGCATGGCCCGCTCCTACAATTCTAGCTGAGACTTATTCGCCACGTTATCTATTGGCCTAATAGAAAGGGACAAGTTGGCCGACGCGACTCAGCCGAATGCGCCCATCGGGAGTTTTGGGCCCCAGCAGGCCGAGCATGTTGGCCAGCTCGGGCTGACCGGCGCCCCGGGGCGCCGCTTCGCCGGTAATCTCGTAGGCGCCGTCCGCCTTGAGCCGACCCTGGAGCTCAAGGCGCAGGGGGCCGTTGCCGCTGTCCTTGAGGTTGCCGGTAATGCCACCGGGATCGCTCTGGAGCTGTAGGGCCAAGTCGCCCACGGCCACCGGCTTGCCCAACTCCACCCCGGCGCCTTGCCAGGTGAGCTGCCCGGAGGCCGCGACCGGCAATCCCCCGGTCAAGCGCAGGGACAGATCTTTGCCCGCCAGGGTCCCGGTCAGGGGGATTCCCGGCAGCAGGGTGTGGGCGAGGCTGTTGGCCTGACCTTGTAATTGTAACCCGCGCAATTCCAGGTCATGGCGGCCCAGACTGACGGTGGCGGCCATTTTCCCCGCATCGGGTAGGGTTGCGGCCAGGGTAAATTCCAGGCGCCCGCCGAGCAGGGCCAGCGGGTGGATGCGCCAGGCCAGGTCTTGGAGCTGCAGCGGCCCCAGTTTAACCAGGGCGCAGCCACCAGCCGACCAGGGACCATGCAGATCGACCATGGTCACCCTGGCCATCTTGCTCTCGGGCCGGGAGGCTAGCCAGGCCCAGCAGAATCCGGCCGGAACGGTCCAGAGTAGGAAGAACAGATAGAAGACACTGGTCAGTACCAGCCAGCCTTTCCAGCTTTTCATTGGGCCCCGGTGCCGGAGAGGGTTAACTGGGCGTTTACCAGGCCGGGCCCGGAACCTTTCTCGACGTTTAGATTGGCGAGGCGCAACCGGCCGGTATCGCTGAGCTGGCGGAGCCAGCGAAGCAGGTCCACGTAGGCGGCGTTATTCAGCCAGACCTTGATTTCGCCGCCGCTTCCCGGCTCCACCCGTTTAAGCTGCTCGCCCAAATGGTTTTCCCGGGCCGCCTGGTCGATGATCTGTAACGGCGGGGCGGAGGCGGCACCCTCGGGGGCGGCGGGGGCGGATTGGGCAATCTCCTTGGCGGCTTCGCGCATCCAGGACAACTCGGCGCGCCGGTTTCTCACCTCGTCACGGAGCCGGGACTGCTTAGTGAGCAGGGGCTGGAGGACGATAAGGTAGAGGAGCAACAGCCCCACGGCAAGCATCCCGGCGCCAAAGGCCATTTTTTCCCGGGGCAGCAGGTTTTCCCACCATTGTGCCATCACTTTTTCATCTCCAGAGAAAGACGCGCCCGCAGTCGGCCGCCGGAGTTTTCGGCGGTACGGATTTCCGTCGAAATGTTGGCGCCCTTGGTCAGGTCATCCTTGAGTTTTTCCAAGACCGCAAGACTGGCCAGGTTGAGGTCAAGTTCCAGACGGGAGTCATGAAAGCGCAGCACCTCCAGGCCGGGATTGCCGGTGGCGGCGAGTAACGGGGCTATCTTGTCGTAGAGGGCGAAAAAGTTGTTTTGCTGGTTGCCGCCCCGGATTTCTTTCAGCTTCTGTTCCATCTGGGCGCGGGCGTTGACCACCCGGTGGCTGCCGGGCAAGGCCTGCAGAAAGGTGGCGTTGACCTCCTGGTTCAGCCGGGCAGCCTCGCCTGTGAGGTGCAGGTAGTCGAGGGTGGTATCCACCCCGAGCAAAAGGAGCAGTACGGTAGCCGCAGCCAGCGGTACCCGCCAGAGCCGGAAGGTTTCCCGCCAGCGGGCGCTACTGGCGAAATCACCTTGGAGTAGATTGAAGTGGGGGGCGCTGGTGTAGCCCTCGGCGAGAACAGTAAGCAACTGGGTTGGGCGGGCCGGGGAAAGCTTTAACCATTCCAGGTTAAGCGCAACCTCCTGCCCGGTGCAGTTAAACACCGCGACCTCGGTGCCGATTTCTGCCTCGGCCGCCAGGGAGGTCTCAGCCCGCAAATAATGGTCCAGATTGGCGAGCTCGCCGGCGAAAACCCGCCAGTCGCCCAGGCGGGCCAGGAAACCCTCCTCGGTGACCACCAGGGTCCAGCCGCCAGGGGTCACCGGCACCGCCAGGGTGGCCGGGGTCAACACTGCCGGTTGCAGGCCCGCCTCGGCCAGCATGGCCAGCCAGTGGGTCATCCGGGCGCGGTCGACTGCTGCCGCCGTGGCCTTGCCGGGCGAGCCACTGGGGGTGCTGGCGAAGTGCATGCCCTCCACCTCGACGGCCAGATTTTCTTCCAGGAGAAAGGGCAGGCTCTGCCGCAACAACCGTTTGCTGCCGCCGGGGAGGGCTACCTCGGTGAGCAGAACCTCGGTGCCGGGCACCAGCACCACCAGCCGGTCCCCGGGTGAGCGGGGAACCTGGGACAGTGGCCCGCTGCCGCTCTGCAGTTTGCCATTGGCCCCGGTGGTGGCCCAGCAGACCTCTGTCGGGGCGTTGGGGCCTAAATATAGGAAAAGTTGTCTGACCATTAACCAATATTTCAGTAAGTGCCGATGCTCCGGCTGATAACGTTGATGGCCCCGGTCTCACTGCGGTGCAGCACCGAATAGAGCCGGGTTTCCGCATTGCCGACCGTGGCCTGACCCTCCACCAGGAAGTAGTTGCTGGCCAGGCCCAGTCCGTCTTTAGGCAGGCCGGTTCCCGCCAGGGTCGGAGTGGCGAGAAAATCCTTCAGATCCGTATTGTCAGTGTAACCCTGCGGCGGCCGTTCCTTGACCAGTTGCTCGGCCGATGCCAGAGTCAGCTTATCGGTGAGGGTGGTCAGGGCCAGGGCCGAGGCGGTATTGACATTCAGCCGCGTCGGCTCCGGCAGGGTGGTAATCGCACCTGCCAGGCAGGTGTAGATCTCCGGGGTGATTCCCGCTACCAGCAACAGCTCGCTGGGGTTGACCATCGGCCGGTTCCCGGTTCGATAGGGCGGTTGCCGGAGCAGATACACCCGATCTTCGGCCCCATTAGGATGCATTTCTCCGTCATTGTCAAGCCAGTCGGTAATGGCGGCCACCTCTTCGCCGGTGCCGCCGCAGCTTTGCAGTAAGCGCCTAAGCCTATCTGTGGCAAGGGTGGCCTGGTTGACCGGCTGGGTCTCCTTGCTGACCAAATTATTAAGGTTGAGCCGCCCCTGTAGATCGCTGATCTGCCCGGCCACCAGACCTTGCTCGACGGGGGTGGGCGGCAGTCCCTGTGCCCAGATCTCACCCAGGTGGTCGAGCTGGTTCTGGGTCCGGTCGCGGCGGAGAACCTTGCAGGCCCAGTCCTCCAAGCCCATGGCCAAGAGCAGCGCCTGTTCGTTCTCAATCAGGTTGGCGGTGCGCCGCATCTCTAGCTGGCGTTGCCAGGACATGGAGAGTACCACCACCGTCATCAGGGCGGTGACCAATAACACGGTCAAGAGCGCCACTCCTTTCTGGCCGGTTCCGCAGCCCATGTTCAGCCCCCCCCAGCTAGCAGAAAAACCCGCTCCAGGCGGCCCCATTCCTTCACCTCCAGAACCACCCGCACAGCCTTGGGCAGGGCGGGAGCGTTCGGTGGCGGGCGGGAGGGCGGCCAATCGGGAAAGAGCTGCTCCGGGCCGGTCTGGAAGGAAACCTCCATACTACTGACCCCGGTCAGCAGGGGTTGAATAAATGGGGTGCTGTCCTGGGCCTGGTCCAGGACTGGCCAAACCAGTCGTTCCAGGCGGCCCTCCTTGACCCGGAAGGCCACCCGCTGCAAATTACTGCGCGCCTGGTGCAGGGGGTTGCTTCGGCCCAGGCTGGTCATCTCCAGTTGGTCATCGGGTCCGGGCCAGCGCAGGGCCGGGAGTTCTTCATCGTAGCCGCCCCGCACCGGCCGGTTGATTACCTGGGTCAGGTCCCGGCTCAGGATCCGCATGGTGGTTTGCAGTTCCCGCAACGACTTGCCGGCCTCGTCAAGCCTGGTTGAGGTAGTGATAAGCATGGCCAGGCTGCCGTATATGGCGGCGGCGAGGACGGCAAAAATAGCCAGGGCCACCAATAGCTCCAATAAGGTAAAACCACTGCTCCCCTGCATAAGTCTGGCGGACCGACTCCCCCTCCCTTCATGGGAGGGGGTTGGGGGGAGGGTAAAATTGCGACATGTTGCTTCTCGGGCGACCTTTCCTCCCGCCCTGCCCCTCCCCCACCAGGGGGGAGGGAACTCGTTCGCTCCCGACCAGAGGCGCTCTATATTGCCAGCAGCCCGAGAAGTTCCGTTCATGGCTTGGCCTCGGTCGTCTGGACGAGGAACATGGTCAAGTCAACCAGGGGGCTGGCCTTGGCAGGGCTGTCGGCCAGTCGCACCTCGATGGTGACGATCTGCATGTCGGGGTCCGGTGAAACCTTGCCGGTGGCCCGCCAGCGCCAACGCCGGTCGGCCAGCAGATCGATTCCCTCAGCCCCGCTTTCGCTCAGCCATTTACCGGCCAGTTTCAGTTCGGCGGCGCGGTTGGCCGCCACCAGGCTGGCCAGGGTCTTGTCGCGCAGGTAATCGGCGTTGGCGATCATCTGCGCGTTGCCCTTCAGAAAGCTTAAGACGACGATGCTCATCACCGCCAGGGCCACAAGAATTTCCAGCAGGGTAAAGCCCTGCCCGGCGCGCCGCCCCATGCCCTTGCCTAGTGGACCAGCTGGTTCAATTCAAAGACCGGCAGCAGCACGGCCAACACAATCAATAGCACCAGGCCGCCCATGGCCAGGATCAAGAGGGGCTCGAAGATCGCCGTGGCCAGGCCGGTTTTCATGGTGATCTCCTGCTCCTGGCTGGAGGCGGCCTGATCGAGCATCCGGGCGAGATCGCTCCCCGCCTCGCCGCTGGCGATGAGGTGGATGACCAGGGGCGGAAAGGAGCGGGTCCGGGCCAGGGCCTGGCTGATGGACTCGCCTTCCCGAACCTTCTGAGCCGCGCTGCTCACCGCCTCGCGCAGGGCCAGATTGGTCATGACCTCGGCGGCGATGTTCATGCCGTTTAAGGCCGGGACCCCACTGGAGACCAGGATCGAAAAGGTGCGGGCAAAACGGGCGACCTCCAGTCCCTGGAGAAACTTACCCAGGAACGGCAGGGTCAGGAGAAAGCGGTGTAACTGGTAGCGCGCCCCGGGCCGGGCCAGCACGATGCGGAAGATGATGACGGCAACAATCACGAGGCCGAGGATCACCAGGCCGTAATGGCGGACCAGATCGCTGGTCAAAATCAGCAGCCGGGTCAGGAGGGGCAACTGCTGGTGCATATTCTTGAAGACGTTGACCACCTGGGGCACCACGTACCCCAGGAGGCCGATCACCACCAGCAGGGCGACGCTGCTGAGCAGCACCGGGTAGGCCAGGGCCAGTAGCACCTTGTGTTGCAGTTGCTGTTTGAATTCGACGTAATCGGCCAACCGTTCCAGAACCTGGTCAAGGCTGCCGGAACTCTCCCCGGCGGCCACGGTGGCCCGGAAGAAATCGGGGAAGATGGCCGGGAAATCGCCCAGAGCGGCGGCCAGGGACTGGCCCTCCTGAACCCGGGAGCGCAGTGCCGCCGCGACCTTTTTCATGGCGGGCTGTTCGGTCTGATTGGCGACCACCTGCAGCCCCTTGTCCAGGGCAGAGCCGGAGCGAACCATGGTGGCTAGCTGTCGGGTGAAGAGGACCAGGGCCGGCATGCCCACCGAGAGGCGGCGGCTGAACAACCCGCCTGGTCGCCGCCCCTGTTCCTGGCCGCCCACCTCTTCTATGGCGATGGGAACAAGGCCCTGTTCCCGTAGCTGTTGGCGGACCTGGCGGGCGGTATCCCCGGCCAGGACGCCGCTTTTTTTACGCCCCTTGGCATCGAGGGCCGAATATTCGTAGGCGCCCACTAGATGATGATCTCCTCGCTCCCCAGGTCTTCCTGGGTGGCGCGAAGGACCTCTTCCAGGGTGGTCGCCCCGGTCAGGACATTGGCGATGCCGTCGGCCCGCAGGCTGGGGCTGCGCTGGCGGGCATATTCCTCCATGGCCTGTTCACCGACCTGCTCATGGACCATGCCGCGCAGGGCGTCGGTGATCTCGACGAATTCAAAGAGTCCTTTCCGGCCCGAGTAACCGCGGTGGTTGCAGGCCGGGCAGCCCACGGCCCGGTAGATGGTGGGGGGCCGGTCGGCGGGCTGACCCAATATCCGGCACTCAGAGGCGGTGGCCTGGTGCGGCACCCGGCAGTGCTGGCAGAGTAAGCGCACCAGCCGCTGGGCCAGGACACCGCTTAAGGTGGAGGCCAGCAGGAAGGGCTCGATGCCCATATCGCGCAGCCGGGTCACGGCGCCGACCGCGTTGTTGGTGTGCAGGGTCGAAAAGACCAGGTGGCCGGTGAGGCTGGCCTGGACCGCGATCTCGGCGGTTTCCCGGTCGCGGATCTCGCCGATCATCACCACGTCGGGGTCCTGGCGGAGGATGGCCCGCAACCCTCGGGCGAAGGTCATCTCCACCTTGGGGTTGACCTGGGTCTGGCCGATGCCGTCCAGGTAATATTCGATGGGGTCTTCCACGGTCATGATGTTGCGGCTGGACTCGTTCAGCCGGGAAATGGCGGCATACAGGGTGGTGGTCTTGCCGCTGCCGGTGGGGCCGGTGACCAGGACAATCCCGTTGGGCCGATGGATGATCCGGTCCATCCGGTCCTGCATCTCCTGGGCCATGCCTAGCTGTTCCAGGTCGAGCCGCCCGGCCTGTTTGTCCAACAGGCGCAGCACCACCCGTTCGCCAGCGGCGGAAGGGATGGTCGAAACCCGGACATCGACGGGCCGACCCGCCACCCGCACCGAGAAACGACCATCCTGGGGCAGCCGTTTCTCGGCGATATCGAGATCGGCCATGACCTTGACCCGGGAGATGATCAGGGCGGCCAGGCCACGGTTGGGCTGGAGCACCTCGCGTAGCTGGCCATCGACCCGGAAGCGCACCACCATCCGGTTTTCGAAGGATTCGATGTGGATGTCGGAGGCATTCTCCCGCACTGCCTCGGTAAGTAAGCCGTTGATCAAGCGGATGATCGGGGCGCCGTCCTCGCTATCCATGAGATCGGCGGTAATCGGCAGTTGCTGGGCCAGGGCCTGGAGGTCGAGGTGGTCGCTCAAGTCGTCGGCGATCTGGAGCGAGTCGCCGACCCCGGACTCATAGAATTTTCGGGCCAGTTCCTCGAACCGTTCCGGCGAAACCTCTTCGAGTTGCACCGGGCGGTCGGCATGGCGGCGCACCTCGGCCAGGATCCGGGGCGCGAGCCCGGGGCGGCAGACGGCCCGGATTTCTTCCCCCAGCCGTTCGGCGAGAAAGATGCCGTGGCGCCGCACGAAGGTGTAGGGCAGGCGGGAATGGGCGATGGTGGCGCCACCGGTGGCGGTTTCTTCCGTGGGCATGGCTTCGGCGACCTTATTGGTTGGCTTCCATGGCCGGCAGCACCGGGGGAACCACCTGGGGCAGCAGGGCCACGCCTTCGTGGCTGCGCTCCTGCTGGAGGCGGCGCATGTAGTCATATTTGTCGAAGGTGATGCGGCTGCCCTGGGCCTGGTCGCGGAGGATGGTGGGGCGCAGGAAGACCATCAGGTTACGTTTGTTGTGGCTGGTCTTGGTGTATTTGAAGAGCCAGCCCAGATAGGGGATGTCGCCCAGGAGCGGCACCTTCGAGACGGATTCCTGAATATCGTCGCTGATCAGACCGCCCAAGACCAGAATATGGCCGTCGTCCACCATGACGCTGGTCTTGATCGAGCGGGTGGAGGTGGACTGGAGGCCGATGGTATCGGTGCTGGTGGTGCCGGAACTGAGGTTGGAGACCTCCTGGTCGATGTCCAAACGGATGGTGTCGCCCTCGTTGATTTGCGGGGTGACCTTCAGTTTCAGACCGACATCCTTGCGTTCGTAAGTGGTGAAAGGGTTCTGGACCGTGGTGCTGGTGCTGCCGACCCCGGTATAGCTACCGGTGGCCATGGGGACATTCTCGCCGACTTTGATCTCCGCCTGTTCATTGTCCATGGTGACCAGGGAGGGGGTGGAGAGGATATTGGAATCGCTGTCGCTGGCCAGGGCGCTGATCAGGGCGCCGAGGTTGAGGATCTGCACGCCGCCGATGGTGGTGCTACCGTCAAGATAGCCGAGATTGAAGCCGGAGAGATTGGCGAAGGCGCTGAGACTGCCACTGAGGGCGTTGATTCCGGGGTTGGCGCCGCCGCTGAAGTTGGTGCCGCCGATCAATCCCTTGTCATTGCCGGACTTGATGCCGGTCCCGCGTAATTGGCTGCCCAGTTCGGCGCCCTTGCCGACGATGATTTCGGCGATGACTGCCTCGATATGGACCTGCGGGCGGCGGATATCGAGCTTGCGGATCACACTCTGCAGGGACTTCATGGTGGCGGGTGGGGCGGTGATGATCAGGGCGTTGGTGGCCTCGTCGGCCTGGATACTGAAGTCAAGCCCCTTGGGGGCGCTGGCCGGCACGGCGGCCTGACCTGGAGCAGCGGCCTTGGCCGGCTCAACCTTGGTCAGGATCGGGGTGAGATCCTTGGCCTTGGCGTACTTGAGAAAGACCACCTGGGTGTCACCCTCGACCTCGATGGGGGTGTCAAGATGGGCGATCAGCGCCTTGGCCTGCAGGCGATCATCGGCGCCGCCGCTGAGGATGACGCTGTTGGTGCGCTCGTCGGCAATGAGTTTAAGGTTGATGTTGTCCCCCGGGGTTTTGGCGGCCTGGCTGTTCAAGCCGGTAAGCACCTTGACCAGGTCGCTGGCGCCGGCGTGCTGGAGTTTGATCACCTCGATTTCACCGCTGCGGTCCTGATCGAGTTGCTCGACCAGTTGCTGGAGGCGGGCGATGTTGCCGGCCCGATCAGAGATGATCAGCATATTGCTGTCGGGCTGGGAGGCCATATAGCTCTTGGGCGGCAGCAACGGCCGCAAAACCGCGACTAGCTTGTCGGCGGCCACGTGCCGCAAGGGGATCAGTGCGGTGACCATGGTGTCGGCGGGGTTCTCGGAACCGGCTGTAGCCAGCGGGCCCCAGGCGTCGTGCTTGGCCTGCTCCAGGGGGATGATCTTGATGACCTCGCCGTCGGCAACGGCGGTGAAATCATGGACCTGGAGGATGGCCTGAAAGATCGGATAGACGTCCTTTTCCGGCACTTCGCGGGAAGAGATTATGGTGACCTTACCCTTGACCCGGGGATCGATGATGAAGGTCAGCCCGGTGATTTTGGCAATGCTGGCGGCCACTACGGCGATATCGACATCCTGGAAATTGATGGTGATGCGGGCTGGTTCCTTTTCCTTTTCGGCACCGCGCAGGGACGTGGCCGGGATCAGGAGAAGTCCCATAAGCATGGCCAGGGACAGGTTGGTGAGGTGTTTGCGGATATTCATAAATTAGCTCTCTTGGATTATTGGCGTGACCGTGATTTTCGGGGCCCCTTTTCTATCGGCAAGCTGGCCGGTTTGCTCCGGATAGAGGAGGTGGACAATAACTTTACTCCTTGCTCAACCGTTGATGTTGTAACTCTTGGTCTCCCGGCGGCCGCCGTGGTTGATCTCGATGGTAATGTGGCCGCCGTTTTTGATCTGCTGGTAAGCGGTCAGCCCTTCTTGGACACTGCTCATGGCCAGGCCGTTGACGCTCAAGAGAATGTCGCCGGCCTGCAGGCCTAAATCGTTTAACAGTTTGCTGTTTTGGACGGCGACCAGCCGGTAACCCTTCTGCTGGTCGTTTTCCTTATAAATCTCCACGCCGACCTCCCGGGCCAGCCCAGGAACATCGGCCAACCTTTCTTGCCAGTAACCTTGGTCAATCTGCCAGGTGGTACCATCGCCCTGTGGCCGGATATTGCTGCCGGCCGAGGTGGTGCGGTTGGCCGCGGGGGGGGCGGGCCTGCTGCTCGTTTGGTTGAGGAGGTTATCCAGGAACAGGGTTTCCAGGACACCGGCGCGGCTGATAATGACCTTGTCTGGATGGATTTCACGGATGACGGCGCTGCCGGGAAGTTCTTCCCCCTGCCCATATAGCTTCTCGCTGGCGCCACCCCGTTCGGCGATGACAGCTAAGGCGCGGCGCATCGGGTGGACGGCCACCACCCCTTTGAGGATGAGATTCAGGGTGGTGGCCGGGGCCACGTCCGACCCCGAAACGCCTGGCGTTGACACCAATCCAGCGGCTTGCCCGAATAGGGAAATCTCCTCGGGCGGGGCGGGCAGGTTACGGGCCGGTTGGGGCATGGGGGAGGTGATTTGACTCGGGATTTTAGCGCCTGCGGCCGAACGCCCTTGGTTTAAAAGAGGAGTGGCCAGTTGCCAGGAAAGATCGGCGGCAGTACGGGCAACCAGCAGGAGCAGCGCCAGAGTTACCAGCAGGCGTAAGAACTTCGCGGTTTTCCCGGCGTCGAAGAGTCTGCCCAAGCTGGTTTTGAATAAATCGGTGGCGGGCATGATCGGTCCTTGTGTGCGGCAATCGTTCGCTGGCGGCATCTCGGCGGATAATAACCAAATATTTTTCAAATTATCCAAAATTAATACAACCTAGGGCAAAAAAGTAGGACGAAATCATCCCATTAGCGTCAAGGCGAGTATCTCCGGGGCGGTTATGCTGTTATGTGATGCCAGATATCCCGGTCATGGTTTGGGCGAGACGTGGAAGTGCGGGATGGGCGGATTTCTGCGAAAATCAGGAGAGGGCAACCATACGCCCCTGGAGGGGCGTATGGGGTAAGGGAGGCAGCAGGCCAACAACCGCAGATCGTTGCAAGTTGTTAAAAGTCGTCATCATCCAGATCATCGGGCTCATCATCGGCCAGATCATCGGCGGTATCTTCGTCCTCTTCTTCGTCCTCAACATCCTCGCCAATCTCGCCAGCCTCGTCGGGCTCTTCGTACGGCTCGGAGTCAGCAATGTCATCATCCGGCCGGGTTGCCTTGGGAGGTTTAGCCGGGAGAATGATTTCTGCGATCTTGTTGATTTCCGCATCGACACCAGGATCAGCCATGCAGATTGGGCATGAATCCAGGTGGCCACGCATGAAATCAACCATCCGGGCAGGGGCCATGGCCTCGTCCTGGACCTGACCGTACCAGTTTTTGATGAGCTTGATCAGGCGCTCACATTCCATAAATCGACGACTCCTAAGGGGGGCTGCCGTGGTAAAATTGTTAGCATTCAAGCAAGTTCACTGTTGCCGAATACCGCCTCAATATTCAGGATAATAAGATGAACGTGCTTTTTATTTCAATGGGAATCAGGTGTAAAGTAAATTCTTTGGAGATGCGGCCAGAAAAGGGTTGTCACGCCAGTTGGCGGTCATTATCATGACGGCGGCGGAGGAAGTGGTAAGGGCACTGGTGGCTCTCCCGGACTTCAAATCCGGTGTACCGGGTTAACAGCCTGGTAGGTGGGTTCGATTCCCATGCACTTCCGCCATAGACTATCCGATACAATCCAATAGCATCCAGAAAAGCCCCGTAAAATCGGGGCTTTTCTGTTTTTAGCGTCCAGCTTAGTCCAGACTAAATCGTTGACCGCCAGACATAAAACACGGTATCAAACACGGCATGATCAGGGCGCCTAAGGGTTAGATGGTTGTCGCCTGAAACAAGCCAAGTCCTCTATCATACCAAGATCCGGCTGGATTCAGACTATACCCAAGGATGCATACGGACTTTTAAACAAAGATACCGAGTTATGGGGACGATGCCTAAACATTGAGGATGCCAGCGGTAATACAGTATTACCAGCCAATCCCGTTGTAGTTCCCTCTCACACCCCGGGATGCTACAATCAGACCATCAGCTATACCCCGGCTATCAGTGTTGTAGTTCCCTCTCTCACCCCGGGATGCTACAATTCAACCAGACCGGGGATAACGCCGGGCCAAGTTGTAGTTCCCTCTCTCACCCCGGGATGCTACAATACCCAGGCCGTAACTCCCCGGTTTTGCTGCGCAAAACCGGGGAGTTACGGCCAAAATTTTTGGCTAAAAGAGCAGCATCTGGGCTCTGCCGACCTTTTTTTCCTGCAACTTTTGTGTCCCCAGCAGTAGCTTGATCCCCGCAAATTGTTTTTCGCTGATCTGCAGACAACGCACCGACCCAGCCGGAGGTAGATTGATTCCCAAGCGGTTGAGGTGGGTTTCGGCGTCGTCGCAGCCGTTGACCACCCGGCCATAGACTGACCACTGGATCATGTCGTATCCGTCTTGGAGGAGAAAGCGCCGGAACACGGTATAAGCCCGCTTTTCCGCCTTGGTGATGGTGGGCAAATCGAAGAAAACCATAAGGCGCATAAAGCGGCGGGTCTCCTTACTCATGGATTGCTTGGTAATCCCGGTAGCGTGAGGGTGGCCTCACCATCTTCAATACATTGCCCCAGACTGATTACGGTGGCGTCAATCAATGCCAGCAAGGTGCTTTGCCCGGAGATGGTGGCATTATCCAGCCTTGGCGTGTCTTGGTGAAGCAGGCTGACCAGTTTCGCTTTGGCGGCTCTATCCAGCAGGCTGTTGCCGACAAAGTCTGATACGAGGTTGTCCACAAGGGGGCGATACGGTTCGATCAGGTCATCGGCCAGGTTGAAGGAGTTTTGTTCGCTTCTGTGGTGGAGCCCAAAGGCGGGGATGAATCCATAGCCAACCAGCGTCCGCGCCAACGCCGAACGGATGATGCTGTAGCCGTAGTTGAGGGCGGCATTGATGAAATCCTCCTGGTCGCGGGTGAAGCCCGGCCCGAAAAGCGCCGGGAAATAGAGTTGCGCCCCTTGTGCCTCGTAATTGTCCGGGTCACCGGATCGAACCCGGCTGGCCAGGGTCTGGAGTTTGGCCGCGACATTTTCTTGGTCATTAAGCTCCAGCACTCGGGCCTGATTGAGCAACTTCTGGCGCACGAGGCTTTGCCATAACCGTTTTCGGTGCGGTGCGGTCATGGCAAGTTGTCGGCGCATGACTCTCAGCGCACGGCTGTGGGGCAGGAAAGAGAGCATGACACCGTTTGGGCTGTGGGTTTCGTCCACGGTGATGACGGCGATTTGCTGGTTGGCGCAGGCGGAAAGGAGCTGGCTGGTGATGGTCACCTGCGGGCAGTCGATGACCAGGACGGCGATATCCTCCAGCGGCACGGAAACACTGTCGCCGTCTTGCTCGACAAGCAGGGCGCGGTTTTTGAATTTTAACCGCGCCGGGTTGGTGATGACTACACTGCGCCAGGCCATGCAGGGTGCCTATTTGTGCTTAAGTGGCTTGCGGGTTTCTTGTTGTGCCCGGTACAAGCGGCCCAGAATATCTACATGATATTTTTCCAAGGAGAGGGCTGTTTTGATTCCAATGCTGCGCAACAGGCCTTTTTTCCCTACCGCTTGGTTTCGGTCGTGTGCCCAAATTGAGATGGCTCCATTGGATATATCTAGACCGGCAAAGTACCCTTCTTTGGGAGGGTCTTTTTTGAAGGATACTTTCAGCCAGTCGTTTGGGTACAAGCTGAATAGGAATGAATAACTGTCATCCATTAGTTCATTTCCGGGGGCGGAAACTAGAGGTAAATTGTAGCGGACGGTGTCGGCAACATAAAGTGGCACAGCGTAGAACCGGCGATCTCTTGTGAATATGTCCACCCGGATCATGCTTTCGTTTTTAGCGATGCCACCGCGCACTATTACGCCTCCATTTAGCGTAACCTTCACGCTGACGCTGCGCACGATAGGAGCTTTGTCCTCCTTGCCTTGGGCGGCTGGTCGGCGCAAAGGCTCCTTGAAAGCTTTGGCGCCATTATCGCCGTGCGCCCGCAGCCTTTGCTCTATCGCCTCCATCAATGCCCGATTGCGAGGGTCGGTGAAACCGACGACGTTGGGTAAATCTTTGAGACTTAGCGAGGTTAGTGGCTTTTTGACGCTGCTCATGCCGTCTTCCAGGCACTTGGCCGAGCGGATAGTTTCCTGATGCGCCGACCCCAGGCCCCGGCGAGTGGGAGCGCGGGAAACCCGCACCGGCGCGACGCCTTCCAGGGTGGATAATAAAGCGACTGGGTTGGAAGAAAGGCGGGCCTTGAGTTCTTCCCTGAATCCCGGCCAGGGCTTGGGAAAGTGCGCTTCCACCCGTTGCAGGGCGGCAAGGTCTAACTCTTCGCCGGTTTCGTAGTCGATGAAATTTCCTCGCGCTTGCGCCAGTTCATGGTGCTGGGAATAGTCCGACAGCCGCTTGACCATCCCGTGGCTGCAAGCCGCCACCACGGCGGCGTCAAGGGCATGATGCAGGTCGCCGTCTTCGCGGATCTTGGGTATTCCCCAGCGAGTCCGTAAATAGGCGGTGAGCTGCCCGGAGACAACCACGCAGCGTTGGCTGTCTGATTCTTCGGCCAGTTGCAAGTGGGTTTCCACCAACTCTTTGAACTTTCTACTGGCATAGCGGGTGTCGGTGAGGTTGCGCTCGCTGAATTTTCTTGCCTCCTCCTTACCGAAGTCCTTGCGCAGCAAGCGTTGTTTTTTTTCTTGGCGATAGTTGGGATTGCCACTAACCCATGCCACGAAACGCTGCCACTCAGGGCTGTCATCAGTTGCACCAAAATATTCGTAAGGTGTCCGGTTCCCTTTGTCGCGGTTGCATTTGGTATGAACGACAACCTTGTTGTTCATACCATCATCGAAACTGCGGGAGTAAGGAAGCGCATGATCGACTTCGGCGTAACCGTCGTCATCGATCAGGCGATTTGGATCAAGAGGATTTTGGCAGTAGGCGCACTGTGTAAGTTGCTCATTGCAAAGGCGTAATTTTGCCAACTGGTCTCGCTTGGGTGGGCGGTTGTAATGTTCGAAGAATTGTTTAACGATCTGCTCTTTCTCCTGGCGGTATTTTTCTTGTTTACTCTGTATCTCTTTTCGTTCTTTAAAATCCTTGTTGAGGTCGCGGGCCAGTTCAATATGCACCGACATGGGCGGGCCGTATTCCCGGACAATGGCGTTGACCAGCTTGCGGGCCTGATTGAGCGCCCGGGACACCACCGGGTTGGCGATATCCTCCTTGTTGATCTTGGGAATATAGCGGGTTTTGCTGTCGGTGTAGATTTGGCTGTGATGGGCGTAACCGGCGGCCTGGACGGCCTCGTCGTAGCGCAGGCCCGCTTCCATGTGCGGCAGGATCTTGTGCAGGGCCTTGATGGACAGGCGGATGAACTTGTCAAATGATTCCTCCAGCACGGCCTCGGTGATCTCGGCCTCCACGCCTTGCTCCGTCAGCCATTGGCGAGCCTCATTGTCGTCCTTGAAGACGGTTAATGCATAGGCAAGGTCATCAAGTCGCTGGCGATCCTGGCTGTCGCGCTGCCAGGCCTGTTGTAGGTCGGCCTTCTTGTATTTTTTGTGCAGAAGGTGGAAGGCCTTGGCCTCGAACAGGGCGGCACCTTCCGGGTCTTTACCGCGATAGTCCAGACCGACAAAATGGTCGGCATCACCTAAAGCCAATTTGGTGCGAACCTGTTCATAGGTCAGTTTGGTCTGGGTGAATGGTAGGCGGATAAGGGTTTGCCGTTCGTCATCGGTCAACGGGCGAGTGGTGCCGATGCCGCTGATCCGCAGGTTGTTGAGCCTGGTCAGCCAGACAAAGCGTTCGGCTGAGTGGCTGGCCTTGGGGGCGCGAGGTTCACCGGGCTCAAAGGTGCATGGGCCGACCATTTCAAGCAGTTTCTTTCCTGAAAGCGTGGGGCGGCGGGCCATGAGCAGATCGTAAACGGCTGTCTCGAATTCCGGGTTGGCTTGAGGGTTGCTCAATGCCCGCTGGCGGTCGAACAGGGTGCGAAGTTCAGTAACCAGATCGGCGCGGGCGAAGGTGTGGCTGTAATCGCCGCCCTTGTTGCGTTTGGCGGCGCTGAAACGCTCATCTCTCCAGGCCATTTCGCCGATGGTGCGGTAGCCGCCTTCAGAGAGTTGTTGCTGATTGGCGCTGACCCCGCCCAGCATTTCTCCTGTCTTGGTGCCGGGTTTGGCCTCGCTTTTACGATTAGACTGGAACCCCCGATGCTTCAGTAAGTGATAAAGGACAGCAGCCCATTCTGTGGGAGTCAATTGCCGATCCAGCCCTTCGGTGCGAAGCTGCCAAGGTGGCAGAAGGCCGTCGGCAAAAGAGGTCGCGTTCTGGCTATCGGTGAGCCCGATGCGTTTGAAGAGGCGACGCAGGCGTAATAATCGGTGGGCGCGGCGGCGGATGCGGCGGCGGGTCAGTCGCGCCTCCCGGCGGATTTTGTTGAGCGACTCACCTTTCTTGGCGGTTTCGGCCTTGTCGAAGGTGCGGACAAATAAGGCCAGGATGTGATCCTCCGCCAGCAAGGCAGCGCCGACTGAGGCCATGCCAATGTCCAAGCCCAGGGTATAATTCGGCTGGGGCGTAGTCATCATCAATCCTCCCGAAAAGCATGTTGCAATTTTCTCGCTTGGTAATTAGGATGACAGGCATTGTAGCATCCCGGGGTGAGAGCCGTTACTACAATAAGGGCGGCCCGCAAGGGTCAGTCCGCGAATCCGAAGCCCGACCGCAAGGTCGGGCTTTCTTCGTTTTGGCGCTCAATTAGGACATCCTGATTTTCTTCGTGGGCGCTGTCAAGCATTTCCTAGCAATCAGTCTGAATTGCCAGAGTTGACGAAAGTTGCCAACTCCGCTAACTTTCTTCTTCTCGTATTCAAGCCGAGATTGAATCCTGGCATGCGGCTCGCCGATTATGCGCCAATTCTTGGAAGGAGTTCCGGTGGCATAATACAAAAGTGGCTATTGGTGGCCGTGGAGGTACTGCAGCAGGAATACCCGATGGGAAAATGGCCGTTTGATCGTTGTTTAGCATACAGAGGGGCATTATAAATCAAACTTGTATTTCTATGGTTCTTAGTGATATAGTTAAAGGCATAAGGAGTACTTGTGCGGGTATTCAAAACTAAGTGGTTCTCGCGCTTCGCGAGCAAAGAAAACATTGACGACGCAAAATTAGTAGAGACTGTTCAGAGTATTGAAAGTGGCCTTGTCGATGCCGATTTAGGAATGACCGAAAAACAGATGGAAAAAGCCATAGAAGGCGGCGTTCTAATCGAGGTGAAATATGTCCAGAAAATACAAGAGTGAAGCATTAGCAGCCTTGCACGAATCAATAAGCGATCTGCATGATATCGGTATCATACCAGCCAAAACGATGCGAGAGTTTGACAAGTCATGCCTCGTAGAAGTTAAGCCTATGCCTCCACAAAAGATAATGGAAGTAAGAACCAAAGCCGGAGTGAGCCAGGCCGTTTTTGCCAAATATTTAACGGTGACAACTGGAACTGTTTCAAAATGGGAGTCTGGTAAAAAACATCCCAGCGGGCCTGCTCTGAAGTTATTGGATCTGGTCGCACGGAAGGGTTTGGACGCTATCGCCTAAGTTAACATCACGAACGCACTGCAAAATAATTCTTATTCTTGTTCATCAGCAAGTTCTCTACTAACCAGCGCATTTTCTCCATTTTGTTGTATGGCTACAAACGAGCCACAGTTCAAGACGATAATGGAATAAATAACGATATATCAAAAAATAAGCGCTTAGCGCAACTCTTCGATTTCCAGGCGCTTCCGCAGTAACTAATTGATTATACGTTGTTGCATCTGGCGTATTCTCGCTGTGACCAGACTTTCTGGCCGTCTAAACAAACAAGCTGATGGAGGAGGCCTGCGGCTCCTGCCCGTTAACTCCGTTGGGCGGGGGGAGCTTATTGGTAAGGCCATTTACGGTACTGTTCACGCTGTACTGCTTGGCGGCATGGGCCAGTTCTTCTTGGAAATAAACCTGGCCGTCGCGGTTGGTGTCTTTCGGGTCATAGGTTGTCCTGCTTGCCGAAGAGTCGTTGGCGGTGGCTGATTTTTGCGCGCCCACTTCGGCACCGGATTTTGCGGCCGACGTGCCCCCTCCGGGAGGCGGTACGACCGGTGTTCTGGGGTTTCCGCTAGGTAATTCCTTGGCGACATCTTTTCCTTCCAGGGCGGCCTTGCCGGTAAAATTGATTCCAGCAGTGGCATTTTTGGTGTACTGCGCCGCCGCCTGAGCGGGAACCAAGCCACTTTGCCCACCAATTCCGCTGATCGCCATATCCTACCTCCGTCGCCAGAAACCTCGGGCTATAGAGCTTTTGCCCGGAAAATTATGTAATAAACCAAAAATTTTTCTTTGCTCTCGTATGAGTTATTCTAGCAGGAATTCGTTCAGTAAAACAAAAAATAAGATGGGGAGGTTTTGATTGGCTCTCACTTGAAGTTCCGCCGCCCTTCGGTAAATCCTGTCTCCCGTGAGCCACGGCGTCCCGGGCGCCTACTTATCTGGCGACGACAATAATCTCTCTGGCAAGCCTATTCTTCTTAACCATGACGGCAAGTGGTGCAACGGCCTGGCAAACACCCTTTGACTTTGTTGGATTATCTGTTAGTAGATAATTAACTGATAGCAACATTTAAAAGGAGAGTGTCATGGGCGAATTGATCACCGCAGAACAAGACCTTCTGGAAAAGGAAGCGGCCTATATCCGTGCGATCAGGGTGCCGAATACCCATGCCGACCAACCGGCCGGGCTGGCCATTTCCGGGGGCGGCATCCGCTCGGCCTCCTTTGCCCTTGGGGCATTACAGGCCTTGGAAAATGTCGAGGCGCTTGAGAAATTCGACTATATGTCAACGGTGTCTGGGGGAGGCTATATCGGTTCCTGCCTGACCTGGTTTATGGATATGTTTTACCGGGCCTCCTTGCCGGGGCTGAAAAATTTTCTCGGGAAAAAAGACCGGGGGGCCAGATCGTTTAACAGTCACGATATCCTCGGCTACCTCCGGCAGCATGGAAAATACCTGACGCCATCTCCGGGGCTCGACCTGATCTCCGCGTTGGGGGTGGTATTGCGGGGAATGCTTCTCGGCTTATTCGTCTATTTTCCGCCGTTGGCCGGGCTTTTCTACCTCCTCCTGAAAGGCTGTGCATGGCTGGTTGGTAAGGGAATTAAATGTCCGGTGCAAAATATTTTCCCGGCGTTTCCGGGCGCCTGTGTCAGCGAGATTTTTCTCTTCCTTGCCGTCCTCTGCCTTGCCATTTTTGCGCTGGCCGCCGTGTTCTATTCATTTGGCACCTTTGCCGCCAAGGAGACGGGAAATTACTCTTATCGCCACCGGCGCTGGAGTCAGGAAAACCTCGGCAATCTCTTACGGGGGATAATTTTGTCCCTGGCAATCGCCTCCATTCCTTTCGTGGCCCACCTGCTAACTGCAACAATTGACAAATACGCTGCTGCCCTGGTCGCCGGTACGGCCACCTTGTCCAGTTATCTCCTGGGCATCAGCAAATTTGTCCTGGAAACCCGAAAGGCCCCGGTAAAGGATTCGAAACTGACCGGTTATTTGATTCCGATTGCGGCTCTGCTGCTGATTTATGGCCTGCTGCTGAGTGCTTTTGTGGTCGGTCAGGATGATTTTTTCCGGCAGAATGTCCCCTTGCTTCACCTCCTGATACTGGGCCTTTCCCTCCTGCTGGCCTGGTGCGTGAATCTCAATTATATTTCGCCGCACCGGATGTACCGTGATCGCCTCATGGAGATGTTTCTGCCAGAAATCGAGGCTGTTTGTTCCGATACCTGGCAACCGGCCAAGGAGGCGAACAGCAAGGCGCTCCAAAGTTTCGCAATCGACGCGGAGCAAGCGGCAAAGGCCAAATACCCGGGACCGTATCACATCATCAATACCAATCTGATCTTGGTCGCGGCCGAAGATGCCAAATTCCGGGGCCGGGGCGGCGACAGCTTCATCCTCACCCCGCTTTACTGCGGCAGCAATGCCACAGGCTGGCGGGATACCGGGAGTTTCAATAACGGCAACATGACCCTGGCCACGGCCATGGCGATCTCCGGGGCGGCGGCCAACCCCCACGCCGGCCCTGACGGCGCTGGCCCCACCCGCAATGTCCTGTTTTCCTTTCTCATGTCCTTTTTCAATATCAGCCTCGGCTATTGGGCCGGTAATCCCCGGCGCGAGCTTGGCCGTTCGGGCCATAAAGCGAACTATGTCATTCCTGGTTTACGGCAAGGCCTTCTAGGGCGCGGATACAATGAAAAGGCCAATTTCATCGAGCTTACCGACGGCGGCCATTTCGAGAATCTTGCGCTGTATGAACTGATTCGGCGGCGGGTGCGGACTATCATCGTCACCGATGGCGGGGCGGACCTGGATTTCAACTTTTCTGATCTGGCCAATGCGGTGGAGAAGGTCCGGGTGGATTTCGGGGTGATAATCGATTTTGCCTACACGAACAATCAGGCGCCAATCTGCGACTTGTTGCCCAACTCCGGCGAGGAAAAGTCGCTCTACAAGGCAAAATACAGTCTGGCCAAACGCGGTTACGCTGAGGGCAGGATCATCTATCCCGAAACCACTAGGAAGGATGGACAGAAAGAGCTCATGGTAGGAAGAATAATCTACATTAAAGCAACGCTGACCGGCGGTCTGCCCGAGGATATTTACGGTTACAAAAGCGGTAATCCCGACTTCCCCAACCAGACCACCGCCGACCAGTTCTTCGACGAGGGACAGTTCGAGGCCTATCGGGAACTGGGTTATCAGCTCACCAAGAGAATGCTGGCTGAAACCGGGGTACTTTAGCTGACCGGCGGTAGCCGACCCGTGGATGGGCGTCGTCAGTGAACACATCGATCAGAACATCACCTACCTGTGGGCCTGACGGGAATATCTGGGCCTCACCCAGGCCAGATAAGGGATGGCTGGGGAATAGTATATACTCCACGGAACTTCACGAATCGGGCGGTGGAGATATTCACGACCGGGCGGTCGCTCCCACGGGCGCAAACCGGCATGGCATGGGGCGACAAGCCGCTGTGGGAGCGACCGCCTGGTCGCGAATGCCCAAGGCGACAGAATCTGTCAACGACTGGTCAACCCGGGATTGACAGTGGTTGGGGTGAGCCTGCGAAGCCCAACATTTCAAACAACCGAACAAAATGCAATATCGACGCGCGAACATCTAAAGGTGGAACGATTGTTGGGGTTCGCGAGCTCACCCCAACCTACGAGCTCATCATCCGGCGCAATTCGCAGGCTCATTGCCGCCCTGCATTGGATTGCGAGTTACAAGTTGAACTGTCACCGGAAATGATGAGTAAACTGCCACCGGAACTGACGATCTGCCCCCGGAATTCCACGGGCAGCGGAGAGATTCGCGACCAGGCGGTCGCTCCCACGGGTGCAAGCCGGCATAGCATGGGCAACAAACCCGCTGTGGGAGCGGTCGCCTGACCGCGAATGCCAAAGGCGATAGAACTTGTCAACTACTCGTCAGCCCGGGATTGCCAGTGAGGTAGATACTATGAACGGCGCGCGAGCTGCGCAACGCGGGCCGAAGCTGTTAAGCTTGTTCAAACCCCTACAAAGGAGAACAAGCAATGGAAACAGCAACGGCCCGCAGAGAGAAAAATAACACGAAC
>Ga0334722_10000186_pt1 | contig 92669 bp, 90 predicted proteins | sample C3_bottom_MG_FD_207210 | JGI IMG/M metagenome (GOLD analysis project Ga0334722, IMG submission 207210) | Sediment microbial communities from Yellowstone Lake, YNP, Wyoming, USA - C3_bottom | ecosystem: Environmental > Aquatic > Freshwater > Lake > Sediment | place: USA: Wyoming | collected...
AACCGCCGGTGGACTCGTATTCGTCCAGCAGCCGTCCGTACTCTTCGAGCGCGGCTTCGTAACCGCTGCCGCCTGCCTTTGCATGCTTGCTCACGGACTTTGCGGAGACGTCGAGCCTGTGCTTCAGGTCGAGCACCTGCGGCCTCGACGACAGCATCTCGTCTAATACCGTGACGCCCGCGTCTTTCGGCTCCTGGGCAAGGTATCCTATGCTCAGGCCCTTAGCTGCGGCCTTGTGCCCCGAGTCCGGCGCTGTTACGCCGCTGATTATCTTAATGAGTGTAGTCTTGCCGCAGCCGTTGAAGCCTATGAGTCCGGCCCGGTCGCCGCGGTTGATTGAAAAGCTGACGCCCTTCAGTATACTGGTAGCGCCATACGACTTCTGGATGTCTTTCAGGCTTACGATGCTCATTTAAAGAAGTTCTTGGCGACCGCTTTTATCGACGCCACTGTGTCGGCGACGCGGCTTTCATGGAACATCTTGAGCACGCCTGCCACCTTGGGGTGCTTCCTGATGACCGCGTCCAGGTCTTCGCGGCTAAGCTCCATTATCTCCGAAGGCTCGTTTGCGATGATGTCCGCGGTCCTCGGCCGGCCCGTGAGGAAGGAGACCTCGCCGAAGAAATCGCGTTCGCCCAGGTTTGCCAAGACGACCTCTTTTTCGCCCATCTTCGTGACGACCCTGACGCCGCCTTTTCGTATAATGTACAGCGCGTCGCCCTGTTCGCCTTCCCTGACCACGGGGATGTCTGTATCGAAGGTGAGGCGCTTCATCTTTGAGAGCAGGTCCCAGGTCTCTTCGTGCGAGAGGTCGAAGAGTAGCGGGATGGCGCCTGATTTGGGAGCCGGCGCTTCTTCTGCCTCGTCCGTCTCCACGGCTGCATCGGCAGGGGGCGCAGGGGGGGCGAGTATCTCTTCCGTCGCCCCTTCGTCGAAAGCGGGCTCGTTATATACGTCGCTCGTGTTAAGCGAGAATGAACTCGGGGATATTTCAGGCACTTCGTATGGGGCGTCCATGCCGGGTATGTCGGTGTCCGGCTCCAGTACGACGCCTCCGCCCGCAGGCGGGTCTAAGTCGGCGACGTCGGTCGCGGGGTCGAGCGTCACGCCGCCCGCGAGGGGGGCCTGGTCGGCGCGACCGTTGTCGAGCTCCATCATCCCGTACGAGCCGGGCTGGCCGTCATCACCGGACCCGGCGCCGCCACCCGATATTCCCCCGGTCTCGAACTCCAGTTCGCCTGAAACAGGGCTTAGGTCTATCGAACCGCCGCCTCCGGCAGAAGCAACGGGCTTCTTCCCTTCCGAAACAGGGCTTGGCGCCATCGCACCGTAACCGCCGCCACCGCCGGTCTCTATCTCGAAAGTAGGCCCGTCGCCTTGTTCGAGTTCTATGGTACGTCCACCGGCCGGGCTGGAGATATTGAGTTCGTAGACCGGAGAGTCGTCCGGCTCCTTGACGGGCAATGGTTCAGGAAAGCTCATCGCGGCCTCGTCGAGGCCCGGTATCGCCTTCTTCAGGTCGACCTTCAGGTCCTTTTTGTTTATTGAGGCGGGTGCGGCGTTCGACGTGTTTGCAAGGAGTTCGTCTATCTTGTCCTGAATCCCGGTGAGCGATGGGTCAATCCTGAGGATCATCTTGTAAGTGGCAAGGGCCTTGGGGACGTGGCCGAGCTTCACGAACATACTCGCGGTCTTGACGTAGTTCTTTGCGGCGCTGTCCTTGTCGTTTATCTTGATGCACATGTCGCCCATACGGAGCGTCACCTGCGGGTCGCCCTTGTCCAGCGCGTACAGCTTCTCGAGCTCGCCCAGCGCCTTCTTCCACTGGCTCTTCCTGATATAGACCTGTATGTTGTCGTTCAAGTCCCCTTTGCTCTGGGCCATAACGCTCTCCTTATTGGTTGAACTCGCTTCGCTCCGAGCGGTTCTCGAACCGGGCGTACCTGCTTACGAACGTCAGGTCGACGTCCACGCCGGCCGGGCCGTTACGCTGTTTGCCTATGTTTATGGTGGCCTTGCCCCTCCTGCCGCACATGCACTGGCCGTCGGGAGGGCACTCGCACCTCTTGTAGAACTCCTCCCTGAATATGAAGAGTATCACGTCGGCGTCCTGCTCGATTGCGCCCGATTCCCTGAGGTCTGCGAGCAGCGGCCTGCCGCCTCCGCCCGGACGGGTCTCTACCGCGCGGTTTAACTGCGACAGCGCGATGACCGGGCAGCTGAGTTCCTTTGCGAGGCCCTTGAGCGAACGTGATATGTCCGATATCTCCTGCTGGCGCGATTCCGTGTTCCCGTGCCCGCGCATCAGCTGGAGGTAGTCGATTATGACAAGCCCGAGCCCGCCGTGCTCACGCTTCAGCCTCCTCGCCTTGGCCCGTAATTCGAGGACGTTCAGCGACGACGAGTCGTCTATGAATATCGACGCCTCCGAAAGCTCGCCTGCGGCGGCTGTCAGCTTGTTCCAGTCCGTCTGCTGTAGGTGGCCGGTGCGGAGCTGTTTTGCGTCAATCCTCGCCTCGGATGCGAGCATCCTGATGACTAACTGTTCCTTCGACATTTCGAGGGAGAATAGTGCGACAGGAAGCTTCTTCTCGATTGCCGCGTGCGTCGCGATATTGAGGCAGAACGCGGTCTTGCCCATCGAGGGGCGTCCCGCGACGATGATGAGGTCGGAGGACTGGAGCCCGGAGGTGTACTCGTCCAGCAGGGTGAACCCGGTCGGGACGCCTGTTATCTTCTCCTTGCGGTTATATAACTGCTCCACCATCTCGAAGCTGTCTTTGATGACGTCCTTGATGGCGTAGAACGAGGGCTTTATCTTTTTCTCGGCTATCTCGAATATGGTCTTCTCGGCGTCGTCCAGGAACTCGTCCACGTCCTGGGTGTCCTCGTAGCCTTTGGTGACTATGCTTGTGGCGGTGTTGATGAGGTTACGAAGGATAGCCTTCTCGCGGACTATCTTGCAGTGGTAGCGGATGTTGGCCGCGTTCGGGACGCCGTTCACCAGGGTGGAGATATAGGCCGCGCCTCCGACCCGCTCAAGCTCGTTTTTCTTCCTCAGATGTTCCGGCAGGGTGACGAGGTCTATAGCCTCGCCTGACTCCCTGAGTTCGGTCATCGCGAGGTATATCCGGCGGTGCGCTTCCTTGTAGAAGTCGTTCGAGTTGATGAACTCGACGGTGTTGTCGAGCGCGTTTTCTTCGAGCAGGATTGCTCCAAGCACCGACTGTTCCGCGTCGATGTTATGCGGCGGCATCCTCTGGAGTACGGGCTCGGTCTGCGCCATCTGGGCTTAAGCTCCCCTCAAGGGTTAAGGTTTATTCCTAATACGTGGGCTTATATATTACCAGAAACAGGGGGGCATGTGAAGAAAAATCAAAGGGCGGCTTAAGATAAGCCGCCCTTGTGCAAGCGCTGGGAGAACTTTAGAAAACTCTTGTTACTGTTCCTTCGCGGCCACGATGACCTTGACCGAGGCGGTGACCGAGGCCGGGAGCTTCACGACCACCTGGTATTCGCCAAGCCTCTTGATGGGCTCGTCCATGACGATTTTGCGCTTGTCTATCTCGATGCCCTGCTCTTTCAGAGCGTCGGCTATCTCCATCGTGGTTACCGCGCCGAAGAGCTTTTCCTCTTCGCCTGCAAGGTGGAAGAGCTTGACCGTTGTCTGGTTAAGCTTGTCCGCGGCGGTCTCGGAGGCCTTCTGGACCTTCTTTATCCTCGAGGACACGAGGCGCTTCTGGTGCTCCAACTGCTTTAAGTTGTTGGGCGTGGCCTCGAGCGCAATGTCCTTCGGAATCAGGAAGTTGCGGGCGTAGCCGCGCTTGACCTCTACTATCTGGCCCATCTGGCCGAGTTTCTCGACGTCTTCTTTGAGTATGACCTGCATATCTTTGCTCCTTTCGGGTTTTCGCAATTCAAGACCCGTTATATTACAAAAAAGATTTATGCTTGTCAAGGAAAAATCCAGCAGAAAAGCATAGTTATGGAATATTATTGATATAGCGGCGTTTTTGGGGTATATAAAAGGTACCGTATTGTTACCTTCCATTGAAATTGCACGCGTTTATCTTAAATATTGTTGAAACACGGGGACTGAGCATGAAGAAGCTATTCCTGGCTATTGCGATGTTACTGGTTGCGAGTGTATCTTTCGCATTTGACGGTGATATGACGGACGACCTGGACAAGCTGCAGAAGGAGTCGGTGAAGAGGTTCAAGGTGAGCAAGTCGTCCGGCAAGATAGGCGAGTCCATGACCCTTTCGGAGGGGCTCTCCAAACCCTATCCGGGCAAGCCGGAAGAGGCCGCCAGAGAGTTCCTGAAGGACTATCACAAGATGTTCAAGCTGTCGAAAGACCTCTCGGAGCTTAAACTTGACACTGAACGAAAAAGTTTCATGGGTCACGACGTTCTTTACCGGCAATATCATAAGGGCATCCTTGTATATCGCGGGGGCGCTTCGGTCTTGATGGATGAGCAGAACAGAGCTTATCGTGTGGTCGTCGGCATAAAGAATGTCGACGACCTCAGCGTGGACCCAGCAATCAAGCCCGACGAGCTTCAGGGTGTGCTTGAGAAAACCGCGCCTGAGTTTGGGCCGATAGACTCAAAGCCATCTCTGCTTATTTACTTTGTTGAAAGCGGCCCAGTCCTCGCTTACCAGTTTGTCGTATTTAAAGACCAAAAGCCTTATGGTTTGATCGTAGATTCTTCTACGGGACAGGTGTTGAAAGCATTTTGTACCGTGGTGGACGAGAAGAAGACAGGCAAGGTGTTGGGGAAACGACAAAATTGGGTTGAATAACAGACTTGTTTGACGCCAATCCTAAAATCACTTGACATTATCCACCCTTTTCAGTAATAATTTCACGTCCACAGCAGGCCGGCGTAGCTCAGTTGGTAGAGCAGCTGATTCGTAATCAGCAGGTCGCGGGTTCGAGTCCCATCGCCGGCTCCATGAATACGGGGGTTACGGGTAACCGTAGCCCCTTTTTTTGATATATTGTTAAAGTCGATAACTTCCTGGGCCCCGTGTCATGCACGGGGTGACAGTCGGGGGCAGGTGCAAGCGTTTATGGGCAAGGCACGCTTCGGGACGGACGGATGGCGCGGGGTGATCGCGGACGACTTCACCGTGGAGGACCTGCGGCAGGTCGTCCAGGCCATCATGTCCTATATTACAAAAGAGTCGCGCTCCCCGAAGGTTGTAATCGGCTACGATACCCGCTTCATGTCCGACTACTACGCGCGGGTCGCGTCCGAGGTCGCCGCGGGCAACGGGGCCAAGGTCATGATAAGCCCCGGCTCGGTAACCACGCCGATGCTGTCCTATGCGGTACACGCAAACGCCGCCGACGGCGGGATAATGATTACCGCGAGCCACAACCCGTACAGCTACAACGGGGTGAAGTTCAAGGCGAACTACGGCGGCTCGGCCACACCGAAGATTACATCCGAGATAGAATCGTATATAGCCGGGACGCCCGTGGAGGCTGTCCCATACGACATGGCGAGGGAGCAGGGCGCGGTCGTCGTGTCCGACTGCTATATCGCATACCGGGACAGGCTCAAGGAACTTGTAGACCTCAAGGCCATACGGAAGGCCGGTTTCACGGCTCTGCTCGACTGCATGCACGGGAGCATCGGCGGCCACGCGGTCAGGCTCAGGGATGACCTGGGGCTGAAGATAAAGCCCATGCGCGCCGAACGCGACCCCTACTTCGGAGGCATCAACCCGGAGCCGGTTGACGGGCACCTGGAAGCTCTCAAGACCGAGGTCAGGGAGGGCCGGTTCGATATCGGGTTCGCCACGGACGGGGACGCGGACCGGGTCGCGATAGTGGACGGCTCGGGCGGCTTCGTCACTCCGCACCAGGTGCTGTCCCTGCTCACCCTGCACATGACGAGGAACAGGAAGCAGTCCGGCCTCGTCGTCAAGACCGTCTCGACCGGTTCGCTCGTGGACAAGGTAGCGGCGGATTTGGGACTCCCGGTACGCGAGACCCCGGTCGGCTTCAAGCATATCTGCGAGCTGATGCTGGCCGAAGACGTCCTGATAGGCGGGGAGGAAAACGGCGGCATAGGCATCAAGGGTAATATACCGGAGCGGGACGGGATGCTTACCGCGCTTCTGCTGATGGAGATGATGGCCGTCGAGGGTAAGCCGCTTGGCGAGCTTGTCGCCGGGATGGAGAAGAAGTACGGCAGGCTTTACTACAAGCGGCTCGACCTGCCGGTCGAAGGCCCGGTTAAAACAGAGCTTTTCAAGGACATACTGGACAAGGCGAAGGCCGTCTATGCCGGGTTCGGCGTGAAGGACGTCAAAAGCTTCGACGGCGTGAAGGTGCTGTTCGGGGACGGGTCGTGGGTGCTGTTCAGGCCTTCGGGCACGGAGCCGTTGCTCCGCGTATACTGCGAGTCCGGCGACCCGGTCAGGCTTGAGAAGATAATCGAGCGGGCAAAGGAGGCTTTTCTTGGCTAAAGTCGCGGTCGGCGTGGACATTGGCGGGACAAATCTGCGTTTTGGATTAGTGGACGAGTCGGGAAAAATCCTTGCCAGGAAGCGTTTGTTGACCAAAGGGCAGGAAGGGCCGGAAAAGGTGCTTGGCCGCATAAGAGACGGGATTGCCGCACTGATAAAGACGGCATCTGAGTCGGGCCACAAGGTGGCGGGTATCGGGGCCGGCGTGCCCGGAATCATATCGCACAAGGACGGGGTGGTGCGCTTCTCTCCGAACCTGCCCGGCTGGAAAGACGTCGCGCTTAAATCATACATCCAAAGGGAGTTCGGACTGCCCGTAGTCGTCGAGAACGACGCAAACGCATACGCGCTCGGCGAGGCGTGGCAGGGCGCGGGCAGGGGGGCCAGAAGCCTTGTCTGCATTACGCTCGGTACCGGTGTCGGCGGCGGGATAATACTCGGCGGGAAGGTCTGGCGCGGGGCGGACGGTATGGCAGGGGAGGTGGGTCATATCACCGTAAACCCGGCAGGGCCGAAATGCGGTTGCGGGAATACCGGATGTCTTGAGCGGTACTCCTCCGCGACCGCAATCGTCGAGATGACCATGAATGCGCTTCTAAAGGGGAAGGCATCAAGCCTTGCAAATTTTAAGCCGGGTACATTGACCTCTGAGGCCGTGGATAAAGCCGCCCGGTCGGGTGACAGGCTTGCCGTTCGGGTTTACAAGGACGCCGGGAAGTACCTCGGCATCGCCATCGCCGACCTCATTAACCTCCTGAACGTCGAGAAGGTGGTCATCGGCGGCGGGATGGCCGGGGCGTGGGAGTTATTTATAGGCTCGCTTGAGGCAGAGGTCGCAAGAAGGGCGTTTGCGATACCCGCCGGACGGTGCGGGATTCTGCCCGGCACGCTCGGCGACGATGCGGGGATACTGGGCGCGGCGGGGCTGGTGGTTAAGTAAGCCCTCACCCCCTGCCCCCACCCGTCCCGCGAAGCGCGGAACACCCTCCCCCGCAGGTGGGGAGGGTAAGAAGGCAGGAAAGGCTTGACTATCAATACATTATATCCAGGTAGGGTGGGCACGGCCCACCATTTCCCCTTCTTTAGCCCCCGCCTTACCCCCGCCCGATATATCGGTCCCCCACAACTTTAATGACAATTAAACTTATATAATTTCTTTGACTTTACCCCCGAAAGAATATAAAATACAAAGTTCAGAATATGCGCATAGAAAACATAAGAAATTTCAGCATTATCGCCCATATAGACCACGGCAAGTCAACCCTCGCCGACAGGATTCTCGAATTTACCGGGGCCTTGTCCAAAAGGGAGATGATGGAGCAGGTCCTGGACGACATGGACCTTGAGCGGGAGCGGGGCATAACCATCAAGGCCCACGCCGTGCGCCTGAACTACGCCGCGGAGGACGGCAAAACGTACATCCTCAACCTCATCGACACCCCCGGCCACGTCGACTTCAACTACGAAGTATCCCGTAGCCTCGCCGCGTGCGAAGGCGTCCTGCTGGTCGTTGACGCATCACAGGGCGTCGAGGCCCAGACGCTCGCAAACGCCTACCTTGCCATAGACAGCGACTTGGCCATCATACCCGTCATAAACAAGATAGACCTCCCCAGCGCGGACCCGGAGCGGACGAAGCAGGAGATAGAGGACGTGGTCGGGCTCGACTCGTCCGAGTCCGTGCTTGTCAGCGCGAAGGAAGGCACGGGCATCAGGGAGACCCTCGAGGCCATCGTGAGGATAATCCCGCCGCCCGAGGGCAACGCAGAATCGCCCCTGAAGGCGCTGATATTCGACTCCTGGTTCGACAACTACCAGGGCGTAATCGTCCTCGTCAGGGTCGTGGACGGCATGGTAAAAAAGGGCACGAAGATAAAGCTCTTCACTAACGGGAAGACCTTCGAGGTCATGGAGGTCGGCCACTCGACGCCCAAGCTGCTTAAGGCCGAATCGCTCGCGGCGGGCGAGGTCGGGTACATCATAGCGGGCATCAAGAAGGTGTCGGACTCCAAAATCGGCGACACGATAACCGAGGTTGACAGGCCCGCGGCCGAGCCTCTGCCCGGCTACCGCGAGGTTAAGCCGATGGTCTTCTGCGGGCTATACCCGACCGAGACCAACCAGTACGAAGACCTCCGGGACGCGTTAGAGAAGCTGAGGCTTAACGACTCGTCGTTCTCGTACGAGCCGGAGACCTCTCTTGCGCTCGGCTTCGGGTTCCGGTGCGGCTTCCTGGGGCTACTGCACATGGAGATAGTGCAGGAGCGGCTCGAGAGGGAGTTCGGCCTGTCTCTTCTTTCCACGGCGCCGACCGTCATATACCGCGTGACAAAGGTGGACGAAGAGGTCGTGATGGTGGACAACCCCGCGAAGCTCCCGGACATCCAGAAGATAACGATGATGGAGGAGCCGTTCATACTGGCCACCATCATGGTCCCGAACGAGTTCATAGGCTCCATTATGTCGCTCTGCCAGGAGAGGCGGGGCATAAAGAAGAACATGGACTACCTGGACCGGGGCAGGGCCATGATAAGCTACGAGCTGCCCCTGAACGAGATAGTCCTCGACTTCTACGACAAGCTGAAATCCGTCAGCCGGGGCTACGCCTCGCTCGACTACGAGTTCATAGGGTTCAGGGACTCGAACCTGGTCAAGCTCGATATAATGTTAAACGGCGAGATAGTGGACGCCCTGTCGCTCATCACGCACAAGGACAGGGCTGTCATAAGGGGCAGGGAGCTTGCGGTAAAGCTCAAGGAGCTGATACCGCGCCAGATGTTCGAGGTTGCGATACAGGCGGCGATTGGCGCGAAGGTAATCGCGCGCGAGACCGTGCGGCCGCTACGGAAGGACGTCATCGCCAAGTGCTACGGCGGCGACATCACGAGAAAGAGGAAGCTCCTGGAGAAGCAGAAGGAAGGCAAGAAGAAGATGAAGCAACTGGGCTCGGTCGAGATACCGCAGGAGGCGTTCCTGGCCGTGCTTAAGGTGAACGATTAGCCCCCACCCCAGCCCTCCCCCGCAGGTGGGGAGGGGGAAGTCAAACTTTGGAGGTTGTTTTGTCAGACAGTCATGAAGCGATAAAGATAGACACGCGCGCCGAACAGAAGTCCGTGTTGAGGGAATACGTCGAGGCCATACTGATTGCCGCACTGATGGCGCTTGTCATCAGGACGTTCATAATACAGGCCTTCAAGATACCGTCCGGCTCGATGGAGAAAACGCTGTTAATCGGCGACCACATACTCGTCAACAAGTTCCTGTTCGGGACGAAGATACCGTTCGTGGACAAAAAATACCTCATCATAAGGGAGCCCGTGCGTGGCGACATAATCGTATTCAAGTACCCGGAAGACGAGACCAAGGACTTCATCAAAAGGGTTATAGGCACTCCCGGCGACGTGGTGGAGATAAGCAACAAGAAGGTGTACGTCAACGGCAAGCCTCTGGTCGAGCCTTATACGGTATACGCCGACGGGGACGTGCTTGCAAAGAGCCTCCAGGCCAGGGATAACTTCGGGCCGGTCAAGGTGCCGCCTGACGAGTACTTCATGATGGGCGACAACCGCGACAGGAGCCACGACAGCCGTTTCTGGGGCTTCGTGGACAAGAACAAGATTATCGGCAAGGCGCTCGTTATATACTGGTCCTGGGACAGCGACGACCACTGGGTAAGGTTCGGGCGCATCGGCAACATAGTTAGATGACATAAGGAGCATGCAATGTTATCGGACGAAAAGGGCGGTTCAAAAGTCGCGGTATTGTTGTACCTCATGGTGGCTATACTGGTCATATACGTCCTGATAAAAGTTATCCCGCCGTACATGGACTACTATTCCATGGACGACGAGGTGACGCAGGAACTGAACATGTCCCAGATTAACTCCGACGACGTTATAACCGGCGACCTGTACGCCAAGGCTCAGGAGATTGGGCTTCCCATAAACAAGGACGACATAGTGCTCACGAGGCAGGGCGGCAAGGCGGCCATCGAAATAAGCTGGGTTATGGAAGTAGACTTCGGTTACGGTATTAAAAGGGATTTTGCGTTCAATATAAGCTCCGGCAAGAAAAAAGACGAAGAATGACCGGCCTCCGGGCCGAAATTGCTTGACAACGCCTCCCGTTCATATTAATATTGACCATCTCTTTAACATAGTCCAGAGAGACTAAGAAGGGGGCAAGGGTTGAAGGCGGTCTGTTACATAAAATTCGGATTGAGTTGACGCGGCTTCCCGCTATTGCGGGGGGCTTTTTTTTTGCCCGATAGGGAAGCGGAGGGGAATTTGCCCAAGGTAAAGGCGCAGGTGATGAACAAGGAGGCCATAGACCGGGCACTGGTCAGGATAGCCCACGAAATCCTTGAACGGAACAAGGGCATCGAGGGCCTGGCCCTGGTCGGTATACGCACCGGAGGGGTTCACTTAGCCCGCCGTCTGGCCGAAAACATCAGCAAAATCGAAGGTGTGGACGTCCCGCTCGGCGCGCTCGACGTTACGATGTACCGGGACGACCTGTCGTCGAGGAAAAAGGAGAAGCCGCTCGGCAAGACCGACGTGCCCTTCGACGTGAAGGACCTGACGATAGTGCTCGTGGACGACGTGCTCTTCACCGGCAGGACGATAAGGGCCGCGCTCGACAGCCTGATGGACCTTGGACGCCCAAAGCAGATACAGCTTGCGGTACTGCTCGACCGGGGCCACAAGGAGTTGCCGATAACCGCGGACTATGTGGGCAAGAACGTGCCCACGTCGCACAAGGAGGCGGTTAAGGTGGTGCTCTCCGAGAAGGACGGGGAGGACCAGGTCGTCATACTCGAAATAGAGGACGGAGACTAACAAAGATGCCCCTCAAGAACAAGGACCTGCTGGGCATTGAGCAACTCGACAGGGCCGAGATCGAACACATAATCGCTACGGCGGAATCTCTGAAAGAGGTCTCGACCAGGGACATAAAGAAGGTACCCGCGCTCAGGGGCCGGACGATAATAAACCTCTTCTACGAGCCGTCCACCAGGACCCGGACGTCGTTCGAGCTGGCCGGGAAGAGGCTCTCGGCGGACGTCCTGAACATTTCCGTCTCGACATCCAGCGTGGTCAAGGGCGAGACATTGCTCGACACCGCGATGAACATCGAGGCCATGAACTCGGACATAATCATTATTCGCCACTCGATGTCCGGCGCACCCGACATACTCGCAAGGCAGCTCAAGAGCTCGGTCATAAACGCGGGTGACGGTTTCCACGAACACCCGACCCAGGCCCTGCTCGACCTGTTCACCATAAAGGAACACCTGGGCGGCACGGACGGCATCAAGGTGGCTATAATCGGCGACATCGCGCACAGCCGCGTTGCGCGTTCCAATATAATCTGCCTTAAGAAAATGGGCGCGGAGGTACGAGTCTGCGGCCCGGCCACGCTGATACCGCTCGGTATCGAGAACATGGGCGTGAAGGTCTTCTACCGGCCCGAGGATGCGCTCGACGGCGTTGACGTGATAATGATGCTCAGGATGCAGCTGGAACGGCAGGGGAAGGGGTTATTCCCCGGAATAAGGGAATATTCGCGGTTCTTTGGGCTGAACGGGGACAGGGTGAAGCTTGCCAAAAAGGGCGCGCTCATCATGCATCCCGGCCCCATCAACCGGGGGGTGGAGATCGCCCCGGACGTCGCCGACGGGCCGTATTCAGTCATACTCGAACAGGTTACTAACGGGGTCGCGGTCAGGATGGCCGTGCTTTATCTCTTGAGCGAAGGGAGGGCCTGAGAGTTGGGTCTTTTGATAAAAGGCGGACGGGTCTTAGACCCAGCGCATGGCATCGACGAGGTGATGGACATACTCATCGAAGGCGACAGGATAGCCGAAACCGGGAAGCTCGCAAAGTCCAAAGGGCACGAGGCGATAGACGCTTCGGGCAAGCTTGTCGTGCCCGGCCTCATCGACATGCACTGCCACCTGAGGGAGCCCGGCTTCGAGTACAAGGAAGACATAGCCTCCGGCACCCGTGCGGCGGCTGCGGGCGGGTTCACCACGGTCTGCTGCATGCCGAACACCAGCCCCATCAACGACAACCGCTCCGTTACGGAGTTCATACTGACTCAGGCCGCGTCGGCCGGGCACTGCCGGGTAATCCCCATCGGCGCGATAACAAAAGGCTCGGCAGGGGCGGAGCTTACCGAGATGGGCGACCTGGCGGACGCAGGATGCCTTGCCTTTTCAGACGACGGCAAGCCAGTGATGACCGCCGAGATGATGAGGCGCGCGCTCGAATACTCCAAAACCTTCGGCAAGGCGATAATATCCCACTGCGAGGACATGAGCCTGTCCGCGGGCGGCGTGATGCACGAGGGGGCTGCGTCCACCCGGCTCGGCCTGAAGGGGATACCTTCGGCGGCCGAGGAGGTCATGGTCGCGCGCGACATCGCCCTTGCCCGCCTGACGGGCGGAAGGCTCCATATAGCGCATGTCAGCACCGAAGGTTCGGTAGGCCTCATACGCCGTGCAAAGAAGGACGGGATAAGGATTACCGCCGAAACATGCCCCCACTATTTCACCTTGACCGACGAGGATGTTTTGGCTTATAATACAAACCTTAAGGTCAACCCGCCCTTGAGGGCCGCCCGTGACACGCAGGCGGTTATGAAGGGGCTGGCTGACGGGACGCTGGACGTTATTGCCACGGACCATGCCCCGCATGCGGCCTCCGAGAAACAGGTCGAGTTCGACCTCGCCCCCTTCGGCATCTCCGGATTTGAGACGGCCTTTGCGCTCTCGATTCAACTCGTCCATGCGGGCAGACTGTCCCTCATGGAGCTGATAAAGAAGTTCACGGTAAACCCGGCATGGGCGCTTGGCATCGAACTGCCTTCGCTCGGGACTGGTTCACGGGCCGACGTTACCATAATTGACCTTGAACTGAAGAGGACGGTAGACCCTGCCGCGATGCTCAGCAAGGGTAAGAATACCGCGTTCGCCGGGATGAAATTGAAGGGGTGGCCGGTCGAAACAATAGTTGCCGGGCGGCGGATTACAGGCTAAGGCGTGTTAGGAAACCCCTCACCCCAGCCCCTCTCCCGCGAGGAGAGGGGGTTAAAAACGAGCCGCCTTTCGTGACGAGCGAACGTTAACGCGACCGAGATGGAATGATTTAGCGAAGCGTAGCGGCCATGCCGGAAACTGTCTGAGCGAAGCGAGTTTTTCCGGCATAGCGTAGCGAGTTTAGACATTCCCGATGGAGCGTTTTGGCAGCGCGTCCGAGAGGCTAAAAAACAGGGGGCTTTTGCCCCGCTTTTATTGTCTGGACAAAGGATGGCTGAATGAAGAAAGCAATATTGGCCCTTGCGGACGGGACGGTCTTCGAGGGCGTCTCGTTCGGGGCGGAAGGCGAGGCCGGAGGCGAGGTCGTGTTCAACACCTCGATGACGGGCTACCAGGAGATACTGACCGACCCGTCCTACAAGGGGCAGATGGTCGTAATGACCTACCCGATGATTGGCAACTACGGCGTGAACCCGGAGGACATCGAGTCCGGGCGTCCGTGGGTCGAGGGTTTCATCGTGAAGGAGTACACCGAGTACCCGAGCAACTGGCGTAGCCGGGGGAGCCTCGACTCCTACATGAAGAGCTACAACATCGTAGGTATTCAGGGCATAGACACGCGCGCCCTGACCAAGCACATACGGGACAAGGGCGCACAGCAGGGGATTATATCCACCGAGGCCGTGGACGCAAAGGAGCTTTGCAAAAAAGCCGCGTCCAGGCCGGTGATGGTCGGACAGGACCTCGCGAAAGAGGTTACATGTAAGGAGCCGTACCCCTGGCTCGAGAAGCTCTGGGACCTTGAACGCGGCTACGAGCACCAGGACCGGACCAAGCTGAAGGTCGTGGTCTACGACTTCGGCATCAAGCGGAACATCCTCAGGAACCTCGCGAATCTCGGCTGCGACGTGACCGTCGTGCCCGCGTTCACCAAGTGGCAGGAGGTCATGGCCCTTGGGCCGGACGGGGTTCTGCTCAGCAACGGCCCCGGCGACCCGGAGCCGGTGACTTACGCGGTCGAAAATATAAAGGCGCTATTGGGCAAGGTGCCCATCTTCGGGATATGCCTGGGGCATCAGCTCCTGGGTATAGCATTGGGCGGGAAGACTTACAAGTTGAAGTTCGGGCACCACGGCGGGAACCAGCCGGTAAAGGACCTGACTACCGGCAAGGTGGAGATAACCGCGCAGAACCACGGGTTCGCGGTAGACGTGGAGTCCATGCCGGACGTGGTGGAGCTTACGCATGTGAACCTGAACGACAAGACCGTCGAGGGGATGCGGCACAAGGACCTGCCGGTGTTCTCCGTCCAGTACCACCCGGAGGCGAGCCCAGGCCCGCACGACTCCAGCTACCTCTTCGAGAGGTTCGTCGCGATGATGGAGATAGAAAAACTGAAAGTGCATCATTAAGCGCAATGCCATAGCGTTAACGTCCCCGACGAAAGCTTAGCGCCGAAGGCGCAAGGTTATATTACCCCCGGCGTTAGTTTATGCCTTTAAAGAAGTTGATTTTATGCAGCCCGGATATTTGAAAATCCCGCGTGAAGAACTAATCAGGCGGGCCGAGAAGGCCAAGAGCAGGTTAGCTGACTGCGACCTCTGCCCCAACAACTGTGGAGTGAACAGGCTGGAGGGGCAGGTCGGGCTCTGCCGCGCAAAGTACAACCCGAAGGTGGCGTCATATAACCTGCACCAGGGCGAGGAGCCTGCGATATCAGGCAGCAGGGGCTCCGGGACGATATTCTTCAGCAACTGCACGCTCAAGTGCGGCTACTGCCAGAACTGGCCCATCAGCCAGAAGGGCAACGGGGTTGTGACCGACATACCCGGCCTCGCCGGGATGATGTTGGAGCTTAAGGGGCGGGGCGCTCACAACATAAACCTCGTCACCCCGACGCACTACATGCCGCAGTTCCTGGAGGCGCTGGTCATCGCGGCGGACGGCGGGCTGGACATACCCATCGTGTACAACACGAGCGGGTACGAGGTAGTGACGGCGCTCAGACTGCTTGACGGGATAGTGGATGTATACCTGCCGGACATGCGCTACGCATGCGACCTGCAGGGGAAGAAGTACTCGAAGGCGAAGATGTACTCGTCTTACAACCGGGCTGCTGTCAGGGAGATGTACCGGCAGGTCGGCAACCTCGTCACGGACGAGGACGGGATAGCCGTCAAGGGTCTAATAATAAGGCACCTCGTCCTGCCGGGCGGGATATCCGGGACGGAAGAGGTGATGAAGTTCATCGCGGAAGAGCTCTCTCGCGACGTGGCGGTAAGCCTGATGGACCAGTACTTCCCGGCCTACAAGGCGGAAGGCATCCCGGAGCTTGCAAGGCGGATAACGGCGGAAGAGTATCAGGCCGCGGTGGATGTGATGGAGAAATACGGGTTGGAAGAGGGATGGGTGCAGGAACATGAGGTGCCGTGAGTGATAGACACGTTAGCAAAAAGACGTGGGTATAAAACACGTAGCACGTGTTTACTATAAACGTCTTTCTACGCACGTCTTAATGTATTTATGAGGTCTTAATGCCCAAGCGTACGGATATAAAGAAGATACTGATTATAGGCTCCGGCCCGATAGTGATAGGCCAGGCATGCGAGTTCGACTACTCCGGCACCCAGGCCTGCAAGGCCCTGAAGGAAGAGGGCTACGAGGTCATCCTGATAAACTCGAACCCGGCCACCATCATGACCGACCCGGAGGTTGCGGACAGGACGTACATCGAGCCGATACGCCCGGACGTGGTCGAGAAGATAATCGAGAGGGAGAGGCCGGACGCGATCCTGCCGACGATGGGTGGACAGACTGCGCTCAACATTGCCGTCTCGCTTTCCGAGATGGGCATACTCGCGAAGTACGGCGTTGAGCTAATCGGCGCCAGGATGCCCGCCATAAAGAAGGCCGAGGACAGGGACGAGTTCAAGGAGGCGATGAAGCGCATCGGGCTTGAACTCCCCATATCGGGCTATGCGCATTCGAGGTCCGAGGCCATGAAGGTGGTCAACCATATAGGCTTCCCGGCAATCATCAGACCGTCGTTCACGCTGGGCGGAACCGGCGGCAGCGTGGCATACAACATCGAGGAATTCGAGACGCAGGTCGAATGGGGACTCGCCGCGAGCCCGTCCCACGAGATACTGGTCGAGGAGTCGGTCATCGGCTGGAAGGAGTTCGAGTTAGAGGTGATGCGCGACACGAAGGACAACGTCGTAATCATCTGCTCGATAGAGAACCTCGACCCGATGGGCGTGCATACCGGCGACAGCATAACCGTTGCCCCGGCCCAGACCCTGACCGACAAGGAATACCAGATAATGAGGGACGCAAGCGTCAGGATTATACGCGAGATAGGCGTGGACACCGGCGGCTCCAACATCCAGTTCGCGGTAAACCCGATTGACGGCAAGATGGTCGTCATAGAGATGAACCCGAGGGTGTCGAGAAGCTCCGCCCTTGCGTCCAAGGCGACCGGCTTCCCCATAGCGAAGATTGCCGCGAAGCTCGCGGTCGGATATGGCTTGGACGAGATAACGAACGACATCACGCGCGAGACGCCCGCTTCGTTCGAGCCGACGATAGACTATGTCGTGACCAAGTTCCCGAGGTTCGCGTTCGAGAAGTTCCCGCAGGCAGACCAGACCCTTACCACCCAGATGAAGTCGGTCGGCGAGGCGATGGCCATCGGACGGACGTTCAAGGAGTCTCTGCAGAAGGCGCTCCGTTCGCTCGAGATAGGCTCTTACGGGCTTGAGGGCCGGGACGAGACCCTCGACGTGATAAAGGACCGCATAAAGACCCCGACATGGGACAGGCTCTGGCTTATGGCAGAGGGCTTCCGGAAGGGGCTTACGATAGACGAGGCGTACGAGCTGACCAAGATAGACCCCTGGTTCCTCACGAACATAAAAGAGATAGTGGACTTCGAGCGCACGATAAAGGAGGCCGGTTCAAAGGCGATATACCGCGACCTCATGAAGCGCTCGAAGGAGATGGGCTTCTCGGACAGGAGGTTATCCCAGCTTACCGGGGCCAGCGAAGAGTCGGTGCGAAACCGCCGAAAGGAACTTGGCGTCGAGGCCGTGTTCAAGACCGTGGACACCTGCGGCGCGGAGTTCGTCGCATACACGCCGTATTTATATTCCACATACGAGACAGAGTGCGAGGCCGCCCCGACCGGCAGGAAAAAGATAGTGATACTGGGAGGCGGTCCGAACCGCATCGGCCAGGGCATAGAGTTCGACTACTGCTGCGTGCACGGCGCGTTCGCCCTCAAGGACGACGGCTTAGAGACGATAATGGTCAACTGCAACCCGGAGACGGTCAGCACCGATTACGATACTTCCGACAAGCTGTACTTCGAGCCGCTCACGCTCGAAGACGTGCTCTCTATTGTAGAGCGGGAGAAGCCGGACGGGATAATCGTGCAGTTCGGAGGACAGACCCCGCTCAAGCTCGCCGTCCCGCTCGAGAAGGCCGGCGTGAAAATTATTGGCACATCGCCCGACTCGATAGACAGGGCGGAGGACCGGGAACGGTTCAAGGAACTGCTGAACAAGCTCGGCCTGAAGCAGCCCGAAAACGGCATTGCCTGGAGCTCGGACGAGGCCGAGAAGGTGGCGGTCGAAATTGGCTTCCCGGTGATAGTCAGGCCGTCTTACGTGCTCGGCGGGCGCGCGATGGAGATATGCTACGACACCGAGAGCCTCAGGCGCTACATGGTGCACGCGGTCAAGGTCTCGCCCAAGCACCCCATACTAATTGACAAGTACCTGGAGGACGCGGTCGAGGTCGACGTGGACGCTATCTCGGACGGGAAGCTCGTCGTCATAGGCGGGATAATGGAGCACATAGAGGAGGCGGGCGTGCATTCAGGCGATTCCGCATGCTCCCTGCCGCCTTATTCTCTCGACAAGCAGGTCATACAGGACATATCCGACCAGACCAAGGCGATGGCGAGCGAGCTCGGCGTCATCGGCCTGATGAACGTCCAGTTCGCGGTCAAGGGCGGCGAGATTTACATACTCGAAGTCAACCCCAGGGCGTCCCGGACAGTACCGTTCGTCAGCAAGACGATAGGCGTCCCGCTGGCAAAGATGGCCGCGCGTGTGATGGCGGGCAAGACTCTGGATGAGCTCGGCTTCACGAAAGAGGTGGTCATAGGATATACGGCTGTGAAGGAAGCGGTCTTCCCGTTCTCCAAGTTCCCCGGAGTGGACACCATACTCGGGCCGGAGATGAAGTCCACCGGCGAGGTGATGGGCATTGACGACAGCTTCGGCAAGGCCTTCGCGAAGGCACAGTCCGGCGCGGGCTCTCAGCTTCCTAACGCGGGCAAGGTGTTCGTGAGCGTGAAGGACCACGACAAGAACGGGACGCTGGTCGAGCTGACCCGTGAACTGCTCAAGATGGGCTTCAAGATAGAGGCTACGCGTGGCACGGCGAAGTACCTGTCCGAACACGAGATGGCCGTGGACGTGGTGAACAAGGTAACCGAAGGGCGTCCGCATATCGTGGACCACCTGAAAAACGGCGAGATAAACATGGTGATAAACACCGTATTCGGGTCCAAATCACAGCAGGACTCGTACAGCATCAGGCGGACGACCCTAACGCAGGGAGTGCCGTACTTCACGACTCTCTCGGGCGCGCGGGCTGCGGTGAGTGCGATAAGCTCGAACATCCAGGCCGAATGCTCGGTGAAGACGATACAGGAATTTCATAAGCAGGGTTTATAAAATATCAAAGGAGTAGAATTCCGATGGCCGACAAAATACCCATGACGAAGAATGGCTTCGACAAGCTTCAGGACGAGCTCGAACGCTTGAGGAAGGTGGAGAGGCCCAAGAACATCAAGGCGATCGAGGAGGCGCGCGGTCATGGGGACCTGTCCGAGAACGCCGAATACCACGCGGCCAAGGAAAGGCAGGGCTTCATCGAGGGCCGCATCCAGGAGATACAGGGCAAGCTCGCCCATTCCCAGGTTATAGACACCAGCAAGCTGTCGAGGGAGAAGATAGTCTTCGGCGCGACCGTGGTCCTGCTCGACATGGACTCCGAAGAGGAGAAGCGGTACACCCTGGTCGGTACGGACGAGGCCGACCTGAAGGAAGGCAAGATATCCATACTGTCGCCGGTCGGGAGGGCCCTGATAGGCCACAGGGTGGACGACGTGGTGACGATAATGGTCCCTGCGGGGACTGTGGACTATGAGGTCAGGGAAATCCTCTTCGAGGAATAATGCTCGCCAAGGTAGCCGCAAACGATAACGTCTTCAAGAACTACTACCTGCTCGAATTAAACGCGAGGGGGGTGGGACGCACGGCCTTGCCCGGCCAGTTCTTCATGGTCAAGGTCGGGTTCGGCACGGACCCGCTGCTCCGCCGCCCGTTCAGCCTGCACAAGATTGTGTCGAACGACTCCGTGAGGCTCCTCTACAAGGACGTGGGACGCGGGACGAGGCTCCTGTCGCGCATGGTGCCGGGTGACGAGATAGACCTGGTCGGCCCGCTCGGAAACGGGTTCAGGATAGCCAGAGACGTTAAGCACGCACTTCTCGTGGCCGGAGGTATTGGCGTCGCGCCCCTGCTCGGCCTCGCGGATTATATCAAACACAACCGGCGAGACGTTACCGCCGTGGCGTTCATAGGCGGAAGGGGAAAAGACGACGTGCTCGGCATCGGCGAACTGAGGGAAATAGGCGTAAGGACATACATCAGCACCGAGGACGGGAGCCTGCCGAGGAAGGGGCTAATCACCTCGTCGCTCGACGAATACATTAACAAGCACAAGAAGCGCGGCACGGGCGGATGGGCGGTATACTCTTGCGGCCCGACCCCGATGATGCGGGGCGTCGCCGCGATAGCCAAGCTCCACGGCGTAAAGAATTACGCCTCGCTCGAGGCGAACATGGCCTGCGGAGTTGGCGCGTGCATGGGCTGCGTCGTCAGCATATTAGACAAGGAGCACGGCACAAGCGTATACAGGAAGGTCTGCGACGACGGGCCGGTTTTCGATGCGGATACGGTGATGTGGTAGACACAACTGTCACCCCGTGCTTGACACGGGGCCCAGGAATTGTGTCCTTGATTTGTCGTCCCGAGCGTAGTCGAGGGACCCACAGTTGACGTTGATCTGGGCTATTGAACTTATCTACATAATAATTGAGGCATAAAATGTTACCCGATGTTTTAGACCCCGGTTTGAAGGTTGTTTTTTGTGGAACCGCTGTTGGTGATAAATCACATGAGGTTGCTGCCTATTATGCAAACCCGAGAAATAAGTTCTGGAAAGTATTGCATGCCACGGGATTTACACCCTTGCTTTTATCGCCAAATGATTATCCTATTCTTCCTAAATACGGGCTCGGTTTGACCGACCTAGTAAAAACCAGACACGGCAATGATAATACATTAACGGATGGAGATTTTGACATCGATGGATTTAATAAGAGAATATTTGTACATAAACCAAAAGCAATCGCTTTTAATGGTAAAACAGCGGCAATAAAGTTTCTTCGTAAACCTGTAAATTATGGACGTCAAACTGAACTAATTGGTTCGACCGTTATTTTCGTTCTTCCCTCTACTTCTGGATTAGCCTCAAGGTATTGGGATGAACATTTCTGGCATGAGTTTGCAACTTTTATAAAAGGTTCTTGAAACCTTACTGTGGGTCCCTCCACTACGGTCGGGACGACAAATAGAACAAGACCTGGATTCCCGTTTTCACGGGAATGACGAAAACCGTGGGCCGACACATGCTCAGGCGCATTGCACTTTAATCATCTTCGGCGGCTTCGCCGCCGTAAGGTGGTGGGTACGGCCCCAATTAGATAAGAGACATGACAAAAAAAGCTGTTTCACCAAAGCCGAAAAATAACGAAGTCTCACTCGCGGTTGAACTCGGCCCGCTCAAGCTCAGGAACCCGGTGATAACCGCGTCCGGCACGTTCGGCTACGGGGAGGAGTATTCCCGCTACTACAGCCTGGACAAGCTGGGCGGGATTACCGTCAAGGGGCTATCATTAAAACCCCTCCAGGGCAACCCCCCGCCGCGCATTACCGAGACCCCTTCGGGCATGCTGAACGCCATCGGGCTCCAGAACGTGGGCGTAGAGGACTTCGTCCATAATAAATTGCCCTTTCTAAGAAGATATGATATAAAGGTAATCGCGAATATATTCGGCAATACAATAGAAGAGTACGAGGCGGTAGCCAAAAGGCTGGACAGGGCTTCCGGCGTGCACGCGGTCGAGGTCAATATCTCCTGCCCGAACGTCAAGAAGGGCGGCATGGCCTTCGGGACCGACCTGGACGCGACTTACGACGTCCTGAGGGCGGTGAGGGGGGCGACCGGCCTTCCGGTTATAGCCAAGCTTTCGCCCAACGTGACCGACGTCGTGCCGTTTGCCGAGAAGGCGGCCAAGGCAGGGGTTGACGCCTTGTCTCTCATCAACACGCTCCTCGGCATGGCAATTGATATCAGGACGAGGAGGCCGAAGCTTGCGAACATTACCGGCGGGCTCTCGGGGCCCGCGATTCGGCCCGTCGCGGTCAGGATAGTCTGGCAGGTGCACAGGGCCGTCGGTTTGCCCATAATAGGTATGGGCGGTATAATGAATGCAGAGGATGCGATCGAGTTCATCCTCGCAGGCGCGAGTGCCGTGGCAGTCGGCACGGCCAACTTTGTCAACCCGACCGCGGCCGCGGATGTCGCGGAAGGCATAAAGAAATACCTGGTTGAAAACGACATTAAAGACATACGGCAGCTGGTCGGCAGGGTTGAACTGCCGGGTTAGCGCGTCTTTAGTACTTGTTTCATTCCTGTTCTCGCTGGCCGGGTGCGCATCATTGCAGGCTAAGAAGGCCAGGCCAGCGGACCTGACGATATTTTTTTCGAGCGACACGCGGGGGATGCTCCGGAGGTGCGGCTGTTCTGATGGGCAGCTTGGCGGAGTATCGGCAAGGGCGAACTACATAAAGTTCAACAGGGTGGCGGGCAGGACCCTGGTGCTCGACGCGGGCGACACGTTGTTCGACGGTCTGTCCGTTGACCCCGCGAAGCGAGACTTCTATATGCTCAAGTCGCGCACCCTGCTGTCCGCGATGAAGCAGGCGGGTTACGACGCGGCACAGGTTGGCGAATACGACTTCGCATACGGGCCGGGTTTCCTGGCCGAGGCCAGCCGCGAGTCAGGATTTGATTTCCTGGCGGCGAATGTCGTCGCCGACACGGGTGATAACCGGGCGCTTTCTTTCAAGCCAGCAGTCGTGAAACAGTTCCAGGGCTTCAGCGTCGGGGTCTTAGGCGTGCTGGACTCCGGTTTTCCGTACAAGGACTTCCCAGAGAGTTTCGGTGGCGTTACGGTCTACGACGCGGCTGCTTCCGCGAGGGACAGCATAAACGGGCTGCGGGGCAAGGCCGACATCATAATAGTCCTTGCGCACATGAGCGTAGACCCGGTCGAGGGGCTTGCGAAGGCAGTCCCGGATGCGGACATTATCATACAGGGGCACAGCCAGGAGGTGCTCGAAGAGCCGGTCCGGGTGGGTAACACGATAATAGTCAAGGGCTTCAACAAGGGCAAACACATTGGCCGGCTCGATATATGGCTGGGTGACAAAAAGCCCGGAGGCAATGGCCGGAAGGTCGAGAAGGTTGACTACTCCGTGATAGCACTCGACGAGTCCCTGCCCGCTGACCCTGAGGTGGAGAAGATAATCGCGGGATACAGGCAGGAGCTTAAGTCCAGGAAGTTCGTATTCGATGAGCCCGGCCCGGAAGGTGCGGGTGGTTTCGCGGGTTCGGACGCCTGCAAGTCCTGCCACGCGGAGCAATACAAAAACTGGTCGGCGACACGTCATGCAGGCTCATATCAGTCGCTTGTAAAGACCGGCGACCAGTACGACCCGGAATGCCTGCCGTGCCACACGACGGGATACGGGTATAAGACCGGCTACATTATCGGTTCCGAACAAACGCTCAGGGCTGTCGGCTGCGAGTCCTGCCACGGCAGGGCGGCAATGCACATATCCGGTATCATGGCGGGGCATACGTCGGCCATGGCCGGGACGGTCAGGCGGGCCGTGGGCGAGGACACCTGCCGGGGCTGCCACGACGACTACAACAGCCCGCGCTTCGAGTACGAGAGGTACAAGGCGATGGGCGGCGCGCACCGGGGCGGAGGCAATAAGTAATACCTTTTTTATGTGATGATGTTTATTAAATTCCTGGGCCCCGTGTCAAGCACGGGGTGACAATATAAATATATCTGCTTTATAGAAAGGTTCTCATGGATTTAGCGAGAAATACAGTAACGCTGACCACCGACTTCGGGACGAAGGACTACTTCGTGGGCGCCATGAAAGGCGTCATACTCGGCATCAACCCGGACGCGAAGATAGTGGACATATCGCACGAGGTCGTATCCCACGATGTCTGGGGCGCGGCATACCTGACCGGTTCGTCGTTCAAGTTCTTCCCGAACAGGACCGTCCACATCGTGGTGGTGGACCCCGGCGTCGGAAGCACGAGACGGGCGATCATGGCCGTGACCGACAAGCATTACTTCATCGCGCCCGACAACGGGGTGCTCTCTTTCGTATATGCCGACCCTGCTTTCTCAAGGGTGATACACATAACTTCTGAGCACTACTTCCTGCCGGTAATCGGCTCCACGTTCCACGCGAGGGATATATTCGCGCCTTGCGCGGCATGGCTTTCGAAGGGCGTCGAGGTGGAGAAGTTCGGGGAGGAGATAACCGATTTCGTGCGGTTCAACATACCCGCGCCGAGGAAGGAGTCCGCGAGCGTGTTGGCCGGGGAGATAGTCTATACGGACAAGTTCGGGAACTCGATTACGAACATATCCTTCACGGACCTCCGTGACTTCGTGGAGTCCGCGGGCATAGAGTCCTACAAGATACAGGTCAAGGATATGGTAATAGACAAGCTGGCCCCTTTTTATTCGTCGATTAACAAGGGCGAGCACGGCGTTGTAGTCAACGGGAACGGGTTCCTCGAGATATTCGTGAACCACGGTGACGCAAGAAGGACGCTCGGCCTGAAGAGAGGGGACAGCGTTAAAGTTGTTTTCGGATAATGAATTCCGAAGGAGATGAGATATGCCGGCCAAGAAAATACTTGTAGTTGACGATGAGATGCACATTATCCGGATAGTGAAGTACAAGCTCGAGTCCGCCGGGTACAACGTGCTGACCGCGCTGAACGGCGCCGACGCGCTCCGCATAGCGAGGGAGGAAAAGCCATCCCTCATATTCCTCGACATCATGATGCCCGGCATAAACGGATACGAGGTATGCACCCAGCTCAAGAACGCCCCGGAGACGCGGGACATCATAATCATCATGCTCACCGCGAAGGGACAGGAGTCCGACAAGATCAAGGGGCTTGAGGTCGGGGTGGACGAGTACATAACCAAGCCGTTCAGTCCGCAGGACCTGCTGGACAGGGCGAGGGACCTGCTTGGTTGAGATCTACGATGAAACGCTTTAAAGTACTTACCTTCGGTTGCCAGATGAACGAGCACGATTCCGAGAAGATGTCCGGCGTGCTCACGGCGGAAGGGATGGTCAAGGCCGGCTCCCCCGAAGACGCCGACCTCATTATAATAAACACGTGCAGCATCAGGGAGAAGGCCGAGCAGAAGTTCTACAGCGAGGTCGGCAAGCTTAGGCAGCTAAAGGCCGACAACCCCTCTCTCGTCATAGCAGTGTCCGGGTGCATAGCCCAGCAGGAAGGCGCAAAGATATTAAGGCGCGCCCCCTTCGTAGACCTCATCTTCGGAAACCAGAACATAAAAGACCTGCCGGGACTCATAGGCTCGGCCGGTATAGACACAAAAAAAGCGGCCACCGATTTCGCCGACGGGTACGAGCACGCCCTGCTCCCGGCGGAACGGGAAGGCGCGGTCTCCTCATTCGTCAACATCATGTACGGCTGCGACAACTTCTGCAGCTATTGCGTGGTGCCGTACGTAAGGGGCCGCGAGAAGAGCCGCAAGCCGGAAGACATAATAACCGAGATAGAAAAGCTGGTCGAGAGCGGATGCCGCGAGGTGACGCTGCTGGGCCAGAACGTGAACTCATACGGCAGGAGGCTCGACACTGGGTGCGGCTTCCCGGAGCTTCTAAAGAGGCTCGATAAGCTGGCAGGGCTTGAACGTATAAGGTTCGTGACCTCGCACCCGCGCGACCTCTCGGACGAACTGATTGAGGCGATGGCAGGGCTTCCGAAGGTCTGCGAATGCCTCCACCTGCCGGTGCAGTCCGCGTCCGACCGGATGCTCGAAGCCATGAACCGCGGGTATACGTTCAATGACTACATGCGTAAAGTCGAAAAGCTGCGGAACCTGATGCCGGACATTGCGCTCACGACAGATATTATTGTGGGCTTCCCAGGCGAGACGGACGAGGACTACGAGGCGACGGTAAAGGCCCTCGAAGACATACGATACGAAGGTATATTCTCGTTCAAGTACTCAAAGAGGCCCAATACCAAGGCAGTCGTGATGCCCGGCCACCTGCCGGAGGACGTGAAGGCCGCGAGGCTCGACCGGGTGATTGACCTCCAGAACGCCATTACCGAAGAGAACAATAAGGCGATGGAAGAGAGTGTGGTGGAGGTCCTGGTCGAGGGCGGTGACAAGACCGGCGGACAAGGCAGGCTATCCGGCAAGAGCCGCGGAGGGAAGACCGTTAACTTCGAGGGCGACTTATCTCTCGTCGGTACGCTCGTAAAGGTGAAGGTAACTGAGGGGAAGAAGCACTCGCTGTCCGGGAAGCTTGTTGTGTAAGTAGCCCCCACCCCCAACCCCTCCCCCGCAGGTGGGGAGGGGAGCAAGTAAATTATCGGATAGGTTATCATGAAGATAAGCATCACAACGCTCGGCTGCAAGATTAACCAGTTCGACTCAGGCGTAGTCAGGAGCAGGCTCCTGGCCGAAGGCGCGGAGATAGTCGGCGAGGGCGAGGCGGCCGATGTTTATATAATTAACACATGCTCCGTTACGAAGAAGAGCGACTACCAGTCCCGCCAGACGATACGCCGCGCGGTAAAGAACAAGCCCGAGGGCGGCAAGGTCATAGTCACAGGCTGTTACGCAAGGACGAACCCCGGCGAGATAACCGCCATACCCGGCGTCGATGTTGTCGCAGACGACCTGGACGGCCTGAGCCTTTCAGGCGGCATGGAGCAGGGGCTTGGTGAGGCCCGTCGCGGCAACGACGCGGTACGGGGTTTCACCGCGCAGTCCATAAGCGGAAGGTCCAGGGCATTCCTTAAGGTGCAGGAGGGTTGCGACGCGCACTGCAGTTACTGCATAGTCCCCCATGCCCGCGGCAACCCGAGGAGCGCGCCTCTCGACGGGGCGTTAGAGATGGCGGACAGGCTCATCGCGCAGGGCTATCACGAAATTGTCCTCACGGGCGTATCACTTGGCGCTTACGGCAAGGACCTCGGGGGCGGGCTGAGCCTTTCCGGCCTTGCCGCGAGGCTTCTTGAGAGGCCCGGCCTCGGCAGGCTCAGGCTGAGCTCTATTGAGCCGATGGAGTTCGACGATGGATTGTTCGCGCTCATGGGGCATGAAAAGCTCTGCCGCCACTTCCATATACCGCTCCAGAGCGGAGAGGCAGGCGTGCTCGCATCCATGGGACGGCATTACAGCCCCGACGAATATTTCCGCCTGGTCGAGCGTATCTCTAGGACCGTACCCGGCGCATGCATTGGCGCGGACGTTATCACGGGCTACCCGCACGAGGACAGGGCGAGCTTCGAGGAGACTTACAGGAGGATAGAAGGCTCGCCGGTGAACTACCTGCACGTGTTCTCGTATTCGCCGAGGCCGGGCACGAGGTCCATCGCATTCGGCGACCCCGTCCGGGGCGACGAGAAAAAGGACCGTACGGGGCTGCTTAGGGGACTCGCCGCCAGGAAGAACAGGGAGTTCAGGGAAAGCTTTATAGGGAAGACGATGAGGGTGGTAGTAGAGGAGAAGCGCGACATGGTTTCCGGCCTGACGGATAACTATATGCGGGTGTCGTTCGACAGCCGTGGTATCGCTTCCTGCTCCGCTGTGGATGTAATAATAAACGATGTAACAGAAGAAGGCTGTAAAGGGGTTTTGGCATGAGCAAGGCGGTGGCGCTATTTTCGGGCGGGCTCGACAGCATGCTGGCCGCGCGGCTGGTAATGGATCAGGGTGTGGAGGTTATAGCCCTGCACTTCATAACCCCGTTCTTCGGGTACAAGAACAAGGGCCGCGAACAGGAAGCGGCCGACGAGTTCTTCGAGAAGTACGGAATCAGGAGCATGGTCGTCGACGTGTCGGAAGACTACATTGCAATGGTGCGTAACCCGAAGTACGGCTACGGCAAGAACTTCAACCCCTGCATCGACTGCAAGATATTCATGATGCAAAGGGCGAAGAAGGTAATGGAAGAGATAGGGGCCGACTTCGTCGTGACCGGAGAGGTACTCGGGCAGAGGCCGATGTCCCAGAGGATAGATGCGCTCAGGATTGTCGAACGGGACTCCGGGCTTACCGGATACCTGCTCCGTCCGCTCTCGGCGAAGCTCCTGAAGCCCACGCTCCCCGAGGAAAACGGCCTTGTTGACCGTGAGAAGCTTATGGACATCTCAGGCCGGGCCCGCAGGCGGCAGATGGAGCTTGCGGAGAGCTTCGGCATTTCGGACTACCAGACCCCGGCAGGCGGATGCCTGCTGACCGACCCGATAATCTCTAAACGCATAGAGATACTGCTCAAGGAATCGGAAAACGTCGAGGTCGGGGACGTGCAGATACTGGGGGTAGGCAGGCACTTCACGTTGGAGGGCGGCACGCTTTATGTGGGCAGGAACAAAGACGACAACGCGAGGCTGGCAAACCTTGCCCGGAGCGGGGACTATACACTAAAGGCGAAGGAGCGGCCCGGCCCGCTCGCCCTTTTCAGGGGAGTGCCGGACGAGGACGCACTTCTGCTTTCGGCCCGGATAGTGGCACGCTACGCCGATGCGGACGAAAAAGATGAGGTCGCGGTAGGGATACTGCCCGTGGGCGGGCAGGAGAGTGCCGTCACGGTGCTTCCGGCCGATGCCGTAGGCCTGGATGCCCTGCGGTCAAAATATTAGTTGAAACATGCCGGGTTCTCGGATATATTCTATTAAACCTATCGCACTGTATGGGATACACCAGCTATTAACCTTAAACCATCGAGGGATAACCGTGAAAAACAGCTATAAGAAAATCGTCGGCGTCTTTACAGTTATTCTGGCACTGGCTGCATTTATGACGACGGGCTGCACGGCGGCGCGGGAGAACCTCGTATACTCCCCGATAGGCGGAGGAGGGCAGAAGCTGGACAAGCCGGTCAAGGCCGCCCTTATTCCGATAGCCGACGTCCGCGAGCAGACCAAGGCATACCCCAAGCAGGTCATCGTGCAGACCGACTACAGCGGGAACGTGTCGCACGATATAAACGACCGCACGGTCGACGAGGTGATAAACGGCGCGGTATCATCGGAGCTTCGCGGGCTCGGCCTCGAGCTTGTCAAGGTCGAAGGGATAGAAGCGCAGCTTGATAAAGACAGCTCGGAAAGGATCAAGGCCAGGCTGACGGAAGCCTATCCCGGCGTACAGGTTGCTTTTGGCGGGAATATAAAGGACTTCATGGCTACTTCCCAGCGGACGCTGATTGCAAACAACATCCATGTGACCGCATCGCTACAGTTCTACGTCCTCGATGTGGAGACCGGCGACCTGCTGTGGTCCGATTACAAGACCGAGTGGGATGACGTAGTCGCATCCGCGGACCATAACTACATGATAGGTCAGCTCAACCAGGCCATAGTCAACCTGATGCAGAAAAGCATACGCGACAACGAGTCGATGAAGGCCCTTTTAATGAAGGTTGCAAACCGCAAGTAGAGCTTTTTTCTACCCTGAAAAGCAGGGTAATCCCGGGGGGTTATTGCCTATTATATAGGCAGTCCCTATGAGGCCTTGAAGGTGGTTGTATTTGAATATTATGAACACAGTTTCCCACAGGTTTCCCACAGGTTTTGTGGATTGGCGGTCTAACCCGTCGTAATATCGGGGGTTTTTAAAGCGCTTCAAAATAACTGTAGAATTGAGTACTTAGTATCGCGTTTGGCCGGCCTGAAACCAGCGTTTTTTATCAGGAATACTATATCCTCCATATCCATGCGGTTTTTCACGCCTGTCGCCGCAACGACGTTCTCCTCGAGCATTGTACTGCCGAAATCGTTGGCCCCGAACCTAAGCGAAACCTGGGCCATCGCGGCCCCTTGCGTAACCCACGACGCCTGCACATTAGGGAAGTTGTCGAGATAGACCCTCGATAAGGCCAGGACCCTTAGGTACTCGACGCCCGTGGCCGTACCGCCGCCAAGTTCCGTGTTGCCTGGCTGGTATGTCCAGGGTATGAAGGCCGTGAAGCCGCGGTTTATGTCCTGCATCTCCCTCAGCCTGTCGAGGTGCTCCACGATGTCGCCGGCCGTCTCCACACCCCCGAACATCATCGTAGCCGTGGTGGGCAGGCCCATCTCCTGGGCGAGCAGCATGACCTCTCGCCATCCCTGGTAGGTTATCTTCTTCGGGCTTACCGTGCCACGTACGCTGTCCACGAGTATCTCCGCACCACCGCCCGGTATCGAGTCAAGGCCGCTTTTCACGAGCCTTGCCATGGTCTCCGGAAGGCCGAGGCCGGATTTCTTTGCTATGTGTTTTATCTCCGCGGGCGAAAGCCCGTGTATGTTGATGGGGAAACGCTTCTTGATCCCCTTGAAAAGCCTCTCGTAATAGCGGATGTCCAGTTCCGGGTGCAGGCCGCCCTGGATAAGTATCTGCGTACCGCCTACCTCTACCGTCTCCCTGACCTTCCTGTATATCTCCCTGTCGGGCAACAGATACGCCTCGGGGTCGGACTCGTCCCTGTAGAACGCGCAGAACCGGCACTGGTTGACGCATACGTTAGTATAGTTTATGTTCCGGTCAACCACGAAGGAGACGATGCCCTCAGGGTGGAGCCTTTGCCTGACCAGGTCCGCCGCACGGCCAAGCGAGAGAAGGTCTGCTTCCCTGAACAGCCTCATGCCTTCATCCTTCGTGAGGCGCTGTCCTTTTAATATCTTATTGAGAAGTCTTTTCATGGGTTTAATCCCACTTTTTCAGATGTTTATAGAACGTATCGCGTTCGACCGGCGTCTTTCCGGCGGTCTTTATGATATGCGTTATATCTTCGACGCTCATCGCCTCTTTGCTCTCGGCCCCGGCCGCATGGGTGATCTTCTCCTCGATGACCGTGCCGTCCAGGTCGTCCGCCCCGAACAACAGGCATGTCTGGGCGAGCTTCTCTCCGGTCATTATCCAGTAGGCCTTGATGTGGTCGAAGTTATCCAGGTACAGCCTCGATACCGCTATGGTCTTCAGTATGTCCAGCCCGCTTATGGGGTGCGTGTCCCTGACCTTCGTGTTCTTGGGGTGGAAGGGGAGGGGGATGAACGCAAGGAAGCCGCCGGTCTTGTCCTGGAGGTCCCTGAGCCTCCTTAAGTGGTCAACCCTGTCTTTGTACGTTTCGAGGTGTCCGAAGAGCATCGTCGCGGTCGTCTTGATGCCTGAGTCGTGTGCCGTTTTCATTATACGGAGCCAGCTGCTGCCCGGTATCTTCTCCGGACAGAGCCTGTCCCTGACGCTACCCCGGAATATCTCTGCCCCGCCTCCCGGCATGGAGTCGAGGCCGGCCCGCCTCAGTACTTCAAGCACTTTCTTAATTGATACACCAGAACACTTTGATAAATAATCTATTTCTACAGCCGTCAACGCCTTGATGTAGACGCCGGGCACGGCCTTCTTTATGGCCCTGAATAGCTCTCCATAAAACGCAAGGTCCATGTTCGGGTTGAGGCCTCCGACTATGTGAAACTCGCTTACCTTGCCCTTGACGGACTTTGCACGCTCGACCATCTCGTCAATGGTAAACGAATACGCCCCGGCCTCGCCCTCGCTCCTGCTGAAGGCGCAGAACTTGCACCTGTTAATGCATATATTGCCAGGGTTTATGTGCATATTCTTTATGAAGTGGATTAACTTCTTGTTCTTCCGCTCCGAGATATGGTTGGCAAGCTCTCCGAGAGAGAAAATATCTTCGGTCTCGAATAGCGATACTGTCTCCCTGTCGGTCAGGCGGCCTCCGGAAACCAGCCTCTGCTTCAGTTCCTTAAAGTCCATATGAACCCTTCAATTCTTCAGACAGGTGGAGGGGCTTGCCCTCAACCATAGTCATGATAACGTTATCGTAACCGGCTTCCATTATCAGCTCACGCGATGGGTCTTTCTTTGCGGAGGCGGGGGTCTCGACGGCTATGAGGTCGGCGTATTTGCCCGGCTCGATGGAGCCGGTGACTTCGCCAAGCCTTAGGCCGCGTGCCCCGTTGATCGTGGCCATCTCTATAACCTTGCTCGCTTCCATCCTGTAGTATTTAAAGGAGGCTCGCATCTCCTCCCAGAGGTCCAGGTCCTCGTTGCTCGCAAGGCTGTCTGTGCCGAAACCGACGTTTATGCCGCACTCGAGCATCTCGTTGACCGGGGCCCTGCCGACTCCCAGCAACACATTGCTCCTGGGGCAGTGTGCGACCGTGGCTCCGTACTTCCTGAGCAGCGTCATGTCCTTTTTTGTGACATGCACGGCATGCACGGCAAGGATGTAGTTTAACTTCATATGTTCTTTCAGGAACTGAAGCGGTGTCCTGCCCCTGTTCTGCTCGATGTTATCCCATCCGAACTTCTTCATGTAGCCGTCGAAGCCCGAAGGCTTCCCGGTAAAATAGCGCATTTCGTCAATTGTTTCACTTATATGGATTGTCTTTGCTATTGTATTACTTGAAGTATGTTCGCTTATTCTATTTAATAAACTGGATGAAACCGAATAAGTGGCATGCGGCGAGATGCCGGGCCTGATCCTCTCAGGCAGTCCCTTGAAATGCGACAGCCTTGTATTCAGACTTTCAAATATTGTATCCGCTTTGGCGTTATCAAGCCCCAAGACCTCTTCGAACACGACTGCACGTATGCCGCTGCTTTCAATGGATGGTATCGCGGCATCAGCCGAGGATATATCTCCTATGCAGGTCGTACCCGTCTCTATGGCTCCGGTCAGGGCTTTGTCGGCCGCGGCCAGCAGACCCTTGGTTCCGCCCTTGTGTTTCAGCTCGACAAGCGACTCGATCCATTCGAAAAATCCGCCATCGAGACTTATGCGTCCTTGGAGGTGTGACAGGTCCAGGTGGGTGTGGAGGTTGACCAGTCCAGGCATCAGTACGCACATGCCGAGGTCGAGCAGGCGGCTACCGGGAAACTTCCGGATTATTTCTTTTTCCCCGCCGACAGCGACAACTTTTCCATGCTCTATATAGACGGCGCCGTGGTTGATAGGTGGAGAGGTGACGGGGAGGACTTTTCGGGCTGCTAAAATCATCTGCGCTCATCAGTTGCTTTAAATCCAAAACGTCCCATAAGATATATTATGTTAACTGACGTTTATGGGTTGCTCGATATGTCGTCGGCTGTACCCATCGTCTTATCGGGACCCGGACTGTTCACAACAAGGTTGCCTGATTTGGTGGCAATTATAACCAGCTGCCCTCCCCATGGATCAAGGACTGATGACTTTGACATGTAATCTCGTTTAACCATGTCAATGCCAGTCTCTGGATATGAGCCCGAATCAAAGTAGTACAACAATGCGTTATCGTAGAAGGACTCAACCTGTTCGACCGCGAAAGCGGATTTGAGGGCTTCGAGGCCGGTCGCCCTGGTGCTGGTTATCTTTCGGGTCCCTGTAAGTTGTAGGCATAGCAGTACCACCGAAACAGCAAGGAAAACGTATGGAAGCTTATCGATGTTAACCGGCTCACGCCTAAAAGTAGGAGCCGCTACCTGTGCATCCTCCCGCATTATTCCGGGTTTTGCGCCGGTCCGTAGTACTGCGCCCATATCTATCAGGTCCACTATGGCCTTGTAGGTGTCAAACTCACCGTAGCTGGAGTATTCAAGAATTTCATAGATGCTCTTCCTGCCGTCTATCAGTTCGATGATGGATGACGCTTCCTTAGACATGCCGCCGGAGCCGTGTTTACCTCCGCCTGCAAATATGTCAACCCCGTCTTCATCGTTTCCAGCATCTTTCTTTGCAGCATCGGCCTTCTTCAGCACTACTTCTATTGAAGGCAGCTTCTTTTCTATCCTCGGCCATTCGTCCAGCATCCTCACGCCGTCCATGAGTATGTTCTCAGAGTTCAACGGCTGGACCGTATCTCTGTCGTAATCCACCTTGTCCTGATAGAACTTATAATCGCCGCCCTTCCACCGGAATACGCGGTAGACTATCTCGCTCATCTGGAATGCGAGCGCATCCCTCAGGTCGTCCTTATTGATAAGGCCCTGCCCAAGAAGTACCTGACCAACTTTCTGGCCGGTGCTGACCTGGATTTCAAGCGCATCTTTTAACTGCGGCTCATTTATCTTGCCGCGGTTGATAAATATTCTGCCGATCTGGTGCTTTGACTTCCGCTGGCTGGTCTCGGCCTTGACAACCATGCCGTCCTCAAAGTGGATATTCACGGTGCCATCGGTGCCTTTGAGGAAAAGCACGCCTGTTTTCTTTTGCAATGCAATGAGTTGGAATATATCAGCTAAACCAAACTCTTTAATTGTACCTTCTAATGCCATGTTTTATCTCTCATTTTATTATTCGGTGAGTGTCCATCTGTGCTATCAGATAAAACAACAACATCAAGGACGTCAACGCAATAGCGTCGGGCCTGATAAACGGGAGGTCGAAGTCATAAGGGACCTTGAAGAAGCTGCCGAAGAAGATATCCTTGATGAAGAAGACGAACATGCCCATGAAGACAAAACCCCTTAGAGGGTGTCCCATCAAGAAATGACCCGTGCCAGGAAGGACCAGTGACGCCACCCTGAAAATGACCCCTTCTTTCCTGTCTTTCTCGCGCACCTCGAGCATCTTTCTGACACGGTCTTTTGCCTCGACACCTTCAAGCTTCACGAACACCAAGTGGCACTGAGGGCAAAGCTCTTTACTATAATGAGGCCGTTGACATTTCTTGCAGGTGACCTTTCCGCATTTCTGGCAGAAATGAGCGAAAGTCCCCCTGCGCCTCAACGCATTTATACCAAGCGTAAGTACGATAAACCCTATTCCGGCCACCCTTGCTCCCGATAGCGGAAGCAGTTTGACCATGGTAGACCATAGCGAATCCGCCAGGGCGCTGTTGTTCGGCGTATCCGCGAAAGAGACATTCCAGAACCATCCGACCGGCATGAGCGCGTCGAACACCATGCTGACGCGTTCTTCTCCTGTCTTCTCTCTCAGCTCGGCTATCAATGACGGGGCAATGCCCCTTGCTTTGCTGTCCGCCGCCTCCCTTTCCGTGAACATAAGGCTCTCGCCGTACGTCTGGGCCAGGTTAAAGTAAGCCAGGGCGTCTTTCGGGTCGGACTGTATGGCGGCGTTATATTCTTTAATTGCCCCGTCGAGGTCGTCCGACAGGAAAAGAATGTTTGCGCGGTTGTTCCTGTAAATTGCGGAACCCGGGTTCATGGCTATAAGCCTGTCATAATAGCCCAGCGCATCCGGATACCTTTTTTCCTTCTTGGCAATCTGGGCGAGAGACATCAATATAAACTGGTTGTCCGGTTCTTTCTCGGAGAGTTTCAGAAGATAACCGTTTGTGTCCTTCTGTATATGCCCTTTGTTCACGTCATCCATTATCCAGAGCAGCCTGTTGCCTCCAGCCCCCGCGAATGTGGCGAACTTGGCCATTATCTCCGGCATGAATACGAGCAGCAGGAAGAATATTATGGCAAGCGCCTTCTCCTTCTTGTTGAAGTAAACCCAGAGCGACAGGAATACCAGGGTCGCGGCCCACCAGTATCCGAGCAAAAGCAGCACCAAAACAAAGAAACCAGGCAATACCGCGAATTTAATCTTGTTTTCCAGTTCGGGCTTATTAAATATTTCGGACAGGTCGTGTGCGAAGAGGGGCGAATAGCGGAATGCCATCAGTATCCCGAAAAGCGAGAACAACGCCGCGAGCGTGAACAAAACACTGGTGAATTTGTTGCCCGCATAATAGAAAGACCACCAGAAATCGTCAAGGGAACTCGAGAACCCGTCCATAAAGGTATCGACAGACTTCAGTACTTTCAGCTTGCTCTCATTTAGATAGCCCCAACCTGATGCATAGTATGCGGGAGGGTAGTTCGTGGAAATCCTCCTGGCGGACTCGAACAACTCCGTCGCGCCGCTGTAATCCTTGGAATCGAGTAGGAGTTGGCCCTTCTTTATCATCGAGGCGGACAGTTCTTCATAGGAAGTTATGCCATGTCCAGTACAACTGAGTTCAAGTACCTTGAGGTTCTTGCGGGCGTCTTCAAGGTCCTTGTTTTCAAGGGCCTTTAATACGTTAGCCCACTTGTCGCGCAACTCCGGGGCATACGGCCAGTTTCCCGATATTGCAGCGGGTTGAGCCGGCGGCTGGGATACGGGCTGCTCCTGGGCGTAGGACTTAGTTACCAGGAACATCGTAAGGACGAAAACGGCTACGCAAAGAATGGTCCTGACATGAGCAGAAAAGCCAGACTTGTTATTAGCCTCGTTCAATGTAAATCTCCCGGATTTATTAACTATTTGCGGAAACGCTCCTGCCTATTCTCGGTTCATCCCCTCTTAACAGCCGAGCTATGTTGGCCCTGTGCTTGATGACTATCATGGCCGTCAGGAACACCGACAGGGCGAACAGGGACATATCCCCCTTTTTCATCAGTAAAACCAGCACCGGCATTATCGCAAAGCTTGCCAAAGCGCCCAGCGAAGAAATCCTGAATATCAATACCGTAATTATCCACACCCCAAGGCCGGCAAGCGCAACGTACGGGGCAAGGATGAGAAAAACCCCGAAACTTGTCGCGACCCCCTTGCCTCCCTTGAACCCCTGGAAAACAGGGAAGTCATGCCCCAGAACCGCGGCAGCCGCGGAAATAAACGGGATACCGCTATCCAGCCCCGCTACCCTGTATGCAATATATACACCGGCCGCGCCTTTAAGCATGTCGCCAGCCAGGGTGATAAGGCCGGCCCCTTTACCCATGACGCGGAGCGCGTTGGTTGCGCCCGTGTTGCCGCTTCCGGATGCCCTGAGGTCCACACCCTTGACCCTTGCGACAATTATGCCGAACGGGATGCATCCGAGCATGTACGCAACCAGGACGGAAGCCCAGGCCATCTCACCTGCCCTCCCGCAAGCCTATCTTGTCCCAGAAGCTAACAAAATACTGTATGCCCGACATCACCGAGAGGAACATCGCCAGCCAGAGCGCGACCGTCCCGATAAGATATGCGTCAAGTCCGATATTGTACGATATAAACCTGCTCTTTTCAATATCCATGTTGATGAAAAGGGCGATTATTGCTATGGTCTGGAATGTCATCTTGGCCTTGCCGCCCTCATAGGCTTGTATGATGCAGCCTTCGGCGGACGCCGCGGCCCGGAGCCCAGTTACGGCGAACTCCCTGCCCACCATCACTATGGCGATCCAGGCAGGTATCTGGTTGTTCAATGCCACGAGGAGGATTAGCGCCGACGAGGTCAGCAGCTTGTCGGCTATGGGGTCGAAGAGCTTGCCGAGCTTGGTTATCTGGCCGGTGCGTCTTGCTATATAACCGTCCAGCAGGTCTGTTATGGATGCTACGAAGAATATCAATGCGGCGATGATTGCCCTGTCGCCAAGCGGCAGATCGAAAGGGGCCGGTGTGGAGAGGACGAAGATAAAAAAGGGGACCATCAGGACCCTTAGCAGGGTGAGGGTATTCGGCAGGTTCAAATCAGTCCCCCGATACAATAAAAAGAGACGCAAGTCAAGCCGTGTTCAAGCTTTTACGGATGGTGCTCGATACTTGCCATGCTTCCAAAGAATTCTATAGCAAAAGCCAGTCCAATATCAACTAAAATATTTGTCCGTCACGGTTTCCCAGCCGCCGTTCGCCTTGAGGATTAGGTCTATCACCTCCCTCACCGCCCCGGCGCCCCCGTTCCTGCTGGTTACCATGTGCACGGCGTCCTTGACGTATTCCTCGGCGTCCGCGACCGCGAATGCAAGCCCGACCTTCGTCAAGACAGGCAGGTCAACAATGTCGTCGCCTATAAAGGCGGCCTCGTCGGCCGTCATTCCGAGCCGCGTCAGCATACCGTTGAACGTGGCGAGCTTGTCGTGCGACTTCTGGTGGACCTCCCTGATGCCGAGTTCTTCCGCGCGTCTAACGACCACCTTCGACTCCCTGCCTGTGATAATCGCGACGGTCAAGCCAGCCCTCTGGACCATCTTGATGCCGTGCCCGTCACGTACGTTGAACGATTTTATCTCGTTCCCGTTTCCGTCCAGGACTATCTTCCCGTCGGTCATCACCCCGTCCACGTCGAGGATGAGGAGTTTTATCTTTTTTGCGCGCGCCTTCAGTTCGGACTCAGATAACGACATTATATTCCCTTTGTTAATTGGAACCCCTCTCCTACCGGGAGAGGGGATGGGGTGAGGGTGCTACCATTGTTACACCACCCCCGCCTTCAATAAATCGTGCAGATGTATTATCCCCGCCGGCCTCCCCTCCCCGTCCACGATGAGCAGGGAAGTTATGGAGTGCTTCTCCATTATTGCGACCGCCTCGGCGGCGAGCGCGTCCTTCGATATTATTTTCGGCTTGCCGGAGGCCAACTCACCAGCCGTCTTGCTGAAGAGGTCGTCGGACTTCTCGAGGAAGCGCCTCAGGTCACCGTCGGTTATTACGCCCAGTAGCTTGCCCTTGCCGTCCACGACGGTCGTGATGCCGAGTTTCTTGGATGTAATCTCGAAAAGCGCCTCGCGCATCCCGGTTGAGTCTTTTACAATCGGTAAGGTTTCTCCTCCGTGCATAATGTCCTCGACATGCAGGAGCAGCCTCCTGCCGAGCGTGCCGCCGGGGTGGTAGCAGGCGAAGTCTTCTTCCTTGAAGCCGCGCCTGTCGAGAAGCGTAATCGCTATCGCGTCGCCCATTGCGAGCGCCGCGGTGGTGGACGCAGTCGGCACAAGGCCCATAGGGCAGGCCTCTTCCTTCACACCGACGTCGATGGTCGCCTCGGAGGCCTTTGCGAGCGTGGAAGTGCCGCCGCCCGTCATGGCGATGACCGGCACGGCGAGCCGCTTGAATACAGGCAGGAGCTTAACTATCTCCTCGGTCTCGCCCGAGTTGGATATTGCGATTATGACGTCGCCCTTCGTGACCATGCCGAGGTCGCCGTGTATGCCCTCTGCCGGGTGCAGGAATAGCGCGGGCGTGCCGGTCGAGGCAAGCGTCGCGGCAATCTTCTTGCCGATAAGGCCCGACTTGCCCATGCCGGTCACGACGACGCGGCCCTTGCAGGCGAGTATTATCTCGACGGCGTTCGAGAAGTTTCCGTCGAGCCTGTCGACGAGGGCCATTACGGCCTCGGCCTCTATCCTTAGTACTTTCTTTGCGTGGTCAAGCATGGCTATGCGTGTTTCTCCAGCACCTTGATGCGTCGTTCGTGTTCGTCAATATCTGCTTTTAAGGAAAGGGAGTTTCTCTCGAGTTGCGCGACCGACACAGATTGCGTTTCTTTGTCCCTTTCGTTTTTCTCTTCATGCATCTTCAACCCCTCAATAACCAGGTCGAGCTTATGATGCGTGTCTTCATGCAGGATTGCATTATGACGTGACATATCTTCAAACTGTTCGTCTATCTTCTCAAACTTTCTGCCGAGGAATTCAATCAGTTTTGTGTAATCGGTTGGTTCCATTAATGCACCACCTTTTGTAGTAAGAAAGCTATCCCCGTAATGCCTGGTCTATCGCCATAACCTGTTCGACAATACCCATCATCTCAGGGACGGATACCATGTTGGGCCCGTCGCACAGGGCCTCTTCCGGGCAGGGATGGACTTCGAGGAACAGCCCGTCTATGCCGACCGCGGCCGCCGCCCTCGATAAGGGAGCTACGAACTGCCGCTGTCCCGAGCTCGAAGTACCGGCCCCGCCGGGCAGCTGGACGCTGTGCGTCGCGTCGAATATTATCGGGCATCCCATCGGGCGCATTATGGACAGCGACCGGTAGTCAACTATCAGGTTGTTGTATCCGAAGGACACGCCGCGTTCGGTAAGCGTCAGGTCTTCCGAGCCTGCCGCCTTGAACTTGTCTATGATGTTCTTCACGTCCCATGGGGCTAAGAACTGGCCCTTCTTGACGTTGACCGGCTTGCCGCTTCTGGCCGCGGCTGTGAGCAGGTCGGTCTGGCGGCAGAGGAACGCGGGTATCTGGAGTATGTCCAGCACCTCGGACGCAGGGCCTACCTCCTCTACCGAATGCACGTCCGAAATAACCGGGATGCCGAAGGTATCGCGCACCTTCTTAAGTATTCGCAAACCTTCTTTCAGGCCGGGCCCCCTGTAGGACGACGCGGAGCTACGGTTCGCCTTGTCGAAAGACGACTTGAATACAAGCGGGACCTTCAGCCGGGTCGCGGCGGTAACCACCTCTTCCGCCGCACGCATCGTCTTCTCCTCGGACTCTATCACGCACGGTCCGGCGATAAGGACTATCGGGTTGCCACCGCCTATCTTAATATCTTTGATTGGTATCTCTTTAGTCATTTGTAAACCGTCGCTTATTTATAAAATTGTCACCCCGTGCTTGACACGGGGCCCAGGAAGTATATAAACCTGGATTCCCGGCTCAGGCGCCGCGCATTTGTTTATCTTCGGCGGCTTCGCCGCCGTAATGTCGGCTTTCACGGGAATGACGGCTCTCCAACCCCCCTCTACCTATGGGAGAGGGGCCGGGGGTGAGGGCTATGTTTCCCACTCCCTCCCGTCGGGTGAAGACCGGGGATGAGGGCTACAGCGCCAGCTCGTCCGCCTGGAAGTGCTTGAGCGCCGCGCCGATGAATCCCTTGAACAGCGGGTGCGGGTCCATCGGACGCGACTTGAACTCCGGGTGGAACTGACAGCCCACGAACCAGGGGTGGCCCGGCAGTTCTATTATCTCCACCAGCTCCTTGTCCGGCGACGTGCCGGATATCCGTATGCCTTTCGTGACCAGCAGGTCGCGGTACTTGTTGTTGAACTCGTAGCGGTGCCTGTGCCGCTCGAATATCTCGTCCTTGCCGTAGACCTCGTGCGCGATGGTGCCTTTTTCTATGACGCATGGGTAAGACCCGAGGCGCATCGTACCGCCGAGGTCGGACTGGCTGGTGCGCGTCTGGACCGTCTTTTTCATGTAGTCGTACCAGCTCTGCATGAGGTATATGCACGGGTCGGGCGAGTTGACGTCGAACTCGGTGCTGTTCGCGTGCTCAAGCCCGCATACATGCCGCGCGTACTCTATGACGGCCACCTGCATACCGAGGCATATCCCGAAGTATGGAATCTTCTTCTCGCGGGCATAGCGCACCGCCTCGATCTTGCCCTGTATACCCCTGCTCCCGAAGCCGCCCGGCACAAGTATGCCGTGCACGTCCATCAGGTAGTTGTCCGGCCCGTTCTTCTCGATGTCTTCCGCGTCCACCCAGACTATGTCCACCTTGCAGTCGTTCGCGATGCCGCCGTGTATAAGCGACTCGTGCAGGCTCTTGTACGACTCCTTCAGCTCTACGTATTTGCCGACCAGGGCTATGGTAGTCGCATGGGCCGGGCTCTTTATCTTCTTTACAACATCCTCCCAACGCGAGAGGTCCGGCTCCGGGCCTTCGAGCTTCAGCATCCTGACTATCTGCTCGTCCAAGCCCTCCTCGTGCAGCATCAGCGGTACTTCATAAATCGTCTCGACGTCCTTCGCGGTGATGACCGATTCCTTATCGACGTTCGTGTAAAGGGCGATCTTCCTTTTCATCTCAGGAGGCAGGAAGCGGTCCGTGCGGCAGAGCAGGATGTTGGGCTGGATACCGATGGACAGCAGTTCCTTGACGCTGTGCTGAGTAGGCTTCGTCTTGAGTTCCCCGGCCGCGCTTATGTACGGCACGAGCGTGAGGTGAATGTAGAGGACGTTGTCGCGCCCAACGTCGTATCTGAACTGCCTGATGGCCTCGAGGAAGGGCAGGCTCTCGATATCGCCTATCGTGCCGCCTATCTCGACTATAACCACGTCGTTTTCGTTGGCGACGACCTTGATGCTCTCTTTTATCTCGTCTGTTATGTGCGGGACGACCTGCACCGTGCCGCCGAGGTAATCGCCGCGCCGTTCCTTGTTTATCACCTGGAAATAGATGCGGCCTGTCGTGAAGTTGTTCTTCTGCGACAGCCTCGCGCCCGTGTAGCGCTCGTAGTGTCCTAGGTCCAGGTCGGTCTCCGCCCCGTCGTCCGTGACGTAGACCTCTCCGTGCTGGAACGGGCTCATCGTGCCGGGGTCGACGTTAATGTACGGGTCGAGCTTCTGGTTGGTTACCTTGAACCCGCGCGCCTCGAGGAGCGCCCCGATGGATGCGGCCGCAAGGCCCTTGCCAAGTGATGATACCACGCCTCCGGTGACAAATATGTACTTGGTCATCCTTTTTTCTCCGTGTGAGACAAGATGCCCCTAACCTTTTCAAGGTCCTCCGGGGTATCCACCCCGATGGACTCGTGTTTCGTCACAACGACCTTTATCTTCTCGCCGTGCCCGAGCGCACGGAGCTGTTCCAGCTTCTCTTTCTGTTCGAGCGCCGTCGGTGCGAATTTGGCGTACCTGAACAGGAAATCACGCCGGTACACGTACAGCCCTATATGCTTGTAGCAGCTCCCGCCGTTGATGTACAGCGGCCCGCCCCAAAGGTCACGGTGGAACGGTATCGGGGAACGCGAGAAATACAGCGCGTTGCCAACCTCGTCCATCACGACCTTGACGACCGCCGGGTCCGTCATCTCGTACGGGTCCGAGGTCTCCCGCGCCACGGTGCACATGTTGAGCGCGGGGTAGTCCAGCATCGGCGCGACCGCCTCGTCTATCATCCCGGGCGGAAGCATCGGCTCGTCGCCCTGCACGTTGACGTATATGTCCGCGATGATGTTTTCCGCGGCCTCCGCAAGGCGGTCTGTGCCGGACGGGTGCTCAGGGCTCGTCATCAGCGCGTTGCCGCCCTCCGCCTTTACCGCATCATATACGCGCACGTCGTCGGTCGCCACCCATACTTCTTCGATAAGCCTCGCCTTCATCGCCTGCTCGTACACGCGCCAGACCATCGGCTTCCCGGCAATGTCGGCGAGCGGCTTGCCAGGGAGCCTGGTGGACGCATAACGAGCCGGTATTATGGCGACGACCTTTGGTTTCACTGTTATCCCAGAAACTCCCTGTTTAGCTTGTACCACTCAACGAACTTGCGCACGCCTTCCTCGACCTTCGTCGTCGGGGCATACCCGAGCACGCGGACGGACTTGGTGATGTCCGCGTATGTTATCGGCACGTCGCCCGGCTGGTCGGGATGCTTTTCTATATTTGCCTTCTTGCAGAGGTACTTCTCTATCAGGCCTATGAGTTCCCGGAGTTCCGTCGTCTGGGACTCGCCTATGTTGAATATATCGTAAGGCGCGTTATGGTCGGCGGCCTTAATGACGCCGTCTACTATGTCGTCAACGTAGGTGTAGTCCCTCTTTGACAGGCCGTCGCCGAACATCGGCACGGGCTTTCCCTGGTCGATGAGGCGCGTGAACTTGTGTATGGCCATCTCCGGCCTCTGTCTCGGGCCATAGACCGTGAAGAACCTCAGGCAGGTTATATTTAAACTGAACAGGCTATGGTAAGTATAGCATATGAGTTCGCACGCCTTCTTGGTCGCGGCATACGGCGATATGGGGAAATCCACGTTGTCTTCTTCGGAGAACGGTACTTTTTTGTTCTTCCCGTATACCGAGGAAGACGAGGCGAATATGAAGCCTTTTACCTTGTTGTCCCTCGACGCCTCGAGCAGGTTCATAGTGCCCTTGATGTTCACATCCTCGTATAACATCGGGTCGACGATCGACGGCCTCACGCCCGCTCTCGCCGCCGGGTGGAAGACCATGTCGAAGCGCTCTTCGGAGAATAGCTTCTTGACGAGCCCGGCGTCCCTGATGTCGCCCTCGACAAGCTTGAACTTCCTGTTGCCGAGCGCGGCCTCGATATTCCTTCTCTTGATGCCGGGGTTGTAAAAATCGTCGAAGTTGTCGAGGACAACTACATCGTCGCCCCGCGCCAGCAGTCTGTCCACGACGCTCGAACCTATGAACCCGGCCCCACCGGTAACCAGAAACTTCATTTATAAGGACCTTTCTATTTAGACCGTACTTTTCTTTTGGAAAAAAGAAAAGTACCAAAAGAAAACCGCGATTTTAAAAATTGGTTTCTCTTTGGTTACTTTCTCTTTTTCTAAAGAGAAAGTAACGACTCTACGCCTCGTTAATTGCCTTCATAAGCTGTTCGGGTTTTACCGTAGCCGTGCCCACCTCGCCCACGACGATGCCCGCCGCGTGGTTGGCGATCACGGCCGCCTCCTGCATCGAGGCCCCTGCTGCGAGGGCAAGCGTGAAGACCGCAATCACGGTGTCGCCCGCGCCGGTCACGTCGTAGACTTCCTTTGCGACGGTCGGTATGTGCACGGGCTTCCGGTCTTTCTCGAACAGGCTCATCCCGTTCTCGCCGCGTGTCACGAGGAGTGCGCTGCCCTTGAGCCTGTCCATGAGCTTCTTGCCCGCCGCCGCGAGGCTCGCGTCGTCCACGATGTCGAAGCCCGACGCCTGGGACGCCTCGAGGTTGTTGGGCGTCACGACGGTCACGCCCTTGTAATAGTCCATGTGGCCGACCTTGGGGTCCACCGCGATTGGTATGCGTTTCTCGGCCGCAAGCTTTACAAGACCTTTGACGAGCCTCTTCGTCACGACGCCCTTTGAGTAATCGGATATGATTATGCCCGAAATCGAGTCGTCCCTGTCCTTCACGTATTCGAGGATACTCTTCTCTGTATCGGTGGTTATGTCGCCCTTGTCCTCGCGGTCGAACCGGACCACCTGCTGGCTGTGTGCGACCACCCTGGTCTTGATGGTGGTCGGCCTGCCCTCCTCGACGACGATGCCGGCGGTGTCCACGTTCAGAAGCCGAAGCTCGTGGAAGAGCCTCCTGCCCATCTCGTCGTGGCCTATCACGCCGCAGATATGCGCCTTACCGCCGAGCGATATTATGTTGTTCAGGACGTTCGCCGCGCCGCCCAGCAGCACCGACTCGTTTTTAATGTCGACGACGGGCACCGGTGCCTCGGGCGAGATGCGTGTAACCTTGCCCCAGATGAAGTGGTCGAGCATGATGTCCCCGACCACGAGCAACCCGGTACTCTTGAACTTACTTATGTATCCAGACAGGGTTTTACCGGCCAATATCGCCTCCATGCGTTCTTGCCATGCACCTGTATCATCGGGCCGGTTCAGGCAAACGCCTTGATGAATTTAACCGTCATTACGCTTCTTCGCCCTTTTTGCGGGCAACGACCCACATGTGGGAGGACATCCTGTTATCGGCAAGAAAACGCTGAAAGTTTTCTCCGGCCTCCTCCCACATGTCCACCAGCGCATACTTGATAAACGGCATTCCAGATACGTCCAACTCTCCGGAAAGTATCTTCTTCCTGACGAGTTCCGCGTCCAGTTTCCCCGGGGTGGACACTTCCATCGTCTCGAAACCGCACTCTCCAAGGAGGAGCGAGAGCGAGTCCGGGTGGAAATAATTCAGGTGCTCAGCGTCAACCGATACTGAGAGCGCCTGGAGCACCATAATGTCGAACCCCTTCACGTTCGGACAGGAAAGCACCAGAAGCCCACCCGGAGAGAGGATGTCACGGCACTTGATCAGGAAATCCCGGGGTGAAAAAAGATGCTCTATCACCTCGAAGCTGACTATAACGTCTATCTCGTCCCGGCCGAAGCTCACCTGCTCGACCGGCTTGTTTATCACCTCGATACCCCTTTCCCGGCAGGTATTGCTCAGGTCGGGAGTTGGTTCGACCGCAATAATCCGGCTGAAACCGCCTATCCTCTGCATCTCCGCGCAGAACGTGCCGAAACCGGAGCCTACCTCAAGGAGCACGCCTCCGGCCTTTCCGTGGCGGTCGCATATCTCTTTTACCCGCTCCGCCCTCGGCCTGAAGATGTTCTCTCGCCTCGCATCCTCGGTGGCGGGGAAGATGTACTTGTTCCAGTACCAGTAGTTTTCCGAGGTGGCGTAGTAGTGTTCGAGGATCGCGGGCGTTGGCCTGGGGCAGATATATACTGTCTCGCATTTGCCGCAGGAAACGTAATCGAGCCCGTATTTCTCGAAGAGCTTCCCCCGGACCGCCGAGCCGCAGGCCGGGCAAGGGACCTCGACAAAGTCCGCCCTTCGCTCAAGCAGCCTGCGCATGTCCGCGTCAAAGCGCTCCTGCTGCCCCTTCATGAGGGTGTCCGGCCTTATGTCGGACTCGCGGAAGCCTGTGGGGGTTTCGTGCCCCATTACTTTCTCTCCTTAGGGTCCAGGTGCACGGGGCCATAGCTTGAAGGCTCGCCCCATATGTTATCCTTCACCCACTGACCGTCTTCCACGCGCCAGACACGCCGGTCGCGGAAGGTGTCGCAGACATAGTCGAACTCATCCTCGGTCATGTCCACGTATTTAAGCCACCTCTCCAGGTCGCGGCGGGGCTTTACGTGGTCGTACTTGCGGACCATTTCTATCCCCTCCTCCCTGCTCATCAGCCCGGCGCGGACGTCCTTGCAGGCATGGTCAGTGGCGCGGCCGTACCCAAACTTTATGAACTTGAGGTAGTCATGTATGCCGTTCTCGTGCATGTCGTCAAGGTTGGACATCGTGCGGTACGTCCTCTCGAAAGGTTGCTGGGCGGGTTTCCATCCGTAGAGGTCCATGACCAGCTCGACATGCCTGTTGGCGTCCCACCTGACGAAGTTACTAAGGTAGATGCCCCTGGTGCCCGTCTCGTCTATCTCCTCGTCCGTGGGGTACTTGGCCCAGAGCAGGTCCTTCTCCCTAAGCCCTTCCTTGAGCTCGGGCCTTCCCAGCTTATCGAGACCCTCATCCGTAAAGTCCTGCCAGTCGTAGCCCCGGAGTGAATGTTCAAGCCGGTGCTTGGCCGTAAACTCCACGTAGTCGTTGTACGAATACATCCCGCCCAGGTCCATGAAGCCGTGCTCCCCCCAGAGCATGAGGGGCACCTTGTACCTGACCGCCACCTGGATGGGCACGGTGAATATGCCGCAGTGGCCGTGCCAGTTCATGTCGCCCTGGAGCTTGAACCCGACCCGGTTCATCTTGACCAGGGTATCCACGCTGGGGCGGACTATTATGTGGTCGCAGTCGAAGACCTCGCGCATGCGGTATAGGTTGTACTCGCCTTCCGGGAGGTAGTTGTTGCCGTGGTAGGTCACCAGGAGGGGCTTCAAGCCCAGCTCCTTGACTGCCACATGGGTCTGGTAGTAGCTGTCCTTGCCCCCGCTTACCGGTATCACGATGTCGTAATTGGACGACGTGCGGTACTCATCCGTCAGCTCCCTGAGAAACCCGAATCGCTCTTCCCAATTTATCGTATCCCTCTGGCCAGACACCATGCAGCCTGAACACACGCCGTCGGCGTCAAGCGTCAAAGGTGTTGCGCTCACTACCGGATATACACACTTGGAACAATATTGCATTTTTTACACGCCCCTTCAGAACCGTATGTCTATTCCCGCCTTCTGCAAAGCCCTCTTGCCGCCCCTGTCGGACATCTCCTTAAAGTGCCATATGTTGGCGGCGGCTACGGCCGAGGCCCCGCTTCGGATTCCATCGGCATACTGCTCATAGCGTCCGACGCCGCTACATGCGATTACCGGGATTGTGGTCGCCTCGACCACTTCGGAGATGAGGTCCAGGTCGTACCCGCGTCCCGTGCCGTCGCGGTCTATGCTCTGAAGCAATATCTCACCGGCCCCCCTGGCCTCCGCCTCCCTGGCCCATTCAGCGGGGCCAAGCCCGGCCGGCGTCCGGCCTCCGTCGATGAAGACCTCGGTCCGTCCCTCATCATCCCTGAGGACGTCGATGCTTACGACTATGGCCTGGCTCCCGAAGGCCTTCGCGCCTTCGGTGATAAGCCCGGGGTTGCGCACCGCGGCCGTGTTGACCGTTATCTTGTCCGCCCCGTGGCTGATGCGCAGGTGCATGTCCTCGACGCTACGTATCTTGCCCCCCCAGGTCAGCGGCATAAAGCAGGCCTTGCTGACCGCCTTCAGTATTTCAATGGGGCCTTCAAGCCCGCTTATCCTGTGGTCGTCCCTCCTGAGGTCGTAATTATCGTCGTCAGCAGTAATGTCCAGGTAGATAAGCTCGTCCACGTTCCACTCATTGAAACGCTTGACCTCGTTTATCGGGTTTCCTATCACCTGATGGATCTTGAACAGTTCGCTCCTGACCAGAAGGCCTCTCTGGAGCAGCAGCACGGGTATGAGCCTCTTCTTCAGCATGCCTCAGCCCTTGGTCTTGTCAAGAAAGTTCTTAAGCACGGCAAGACCGCTCTTGTGGCTCTTCTCGGGATGAAACTGGACCGCGCTGATGTTGCCGCTCTCGACGCTTGCCGCAAACTCTATCCCGTAGGAGCATGTGCCGCTCACAACCGACGGGTCGTCGGGCCTGAGCACATAGCTGTGCACGAAATAAAAGGACTGGGTTTCTCCCAGGGATGAGTACAGGCCGTCTCTCTTGAGAAACGTGACGTCGTTCCAGCCTATGTGCGGCACGCGCAGCACTTCCCCTTCATGAGAGGCGGGAAACCTCTCCACCACACCCTTTATCCATCCAAGGCCCTCGTTCCTGCCGTGCTCGAACCCGACCGAGCCAAGAAGCTGAAGGCCCAGGCATATGCCAAGGAAGGGTTTGCCGCCCTCAATCACTTCTCTGGAGAGCGCCTCTTCAAACCCCATCCGCCTGAGGTTGCGGATACCGTCGCCAAACGCCCCCACGCCTGGAAGCACTATGCCGCCTGCGTCCTTGAGCCCCTTGGGGTCTCCTACGATACGGGCGTCCGCCCCAATGAAGGTCAACGCATTGTATATGGAATGGATGTTACCCATCCCGTAGTCTAATATGGCTATCACGGGTCCAACTTTCAATCTCGTCTACAAAAAGTCAACTATGCTTCTCAAGCAGGAACCACGTGATGTCGTCCTGCGGGAAGTTCGGGTCGAGGTGGTACGAGAACCCATAGTCGACCAGCCTCATGTCGCTGAACCTGCCGAGCATCTCCCCTGCGAAGTCGCGTTTGAAGAGCTTACCCTCATGGCCCCGGTATGAGACCTCGACCGGGACGGGGTTGTAATATTCCGCGATGCATACATACCTGCCGCTTGATTTGTAGAGCAGGTCGTACACCTGCGGCAGGCTGTCCGGGTTGATATGTATAAGCACGCCCTTTATCAGCGCAAGGTCGCGCGCGTAGTCCGGCGAGAAGTCCAGTATGGACTGGTGGTAGACCTTGAGCCCGTCGATGCGGCCAAGCTCGTCCACCGCCTTCCGGTTTATCTCGACGGCCGAAAGGGCCGCTTCCGGAAGAAGGCCGCGGATGGCCTGCAGGTTGAACCCCGCGTTCGCTCCGAACTCGATGACCGAACGGACGTTGTCGGTCCTGTCCAGTATCTTCGTGAAAAGGGCCGTGTTTGCCGCGAGCATCAGGCCGCCTCTGTTCCTGCCGGTGTAATCGTTGCCGAAGTCGCCGGCCCAGAACTGCTCCTGTTCCGTCCTGAATTCACCCATCTTCATTAAACCTCATTTATTATCATATTTGGCATGTCCAAATCAAGCGGCTTGAGCATAATTTTCAGACCGCGAGTGTATTTCTATAGACGTCGAGCGTTTTCTCGAGCGTTTTATCCCAGGTAAGGCCTTCAGCCGTCTTCCTTGCCCGTGCGCCCATCTCCCTCCTGACCTTCTCGCACGAGAGGTACGACAGTGCCGCCGCTATGTCGGAGGGGTTGTCGGCGTTATTGACTACGAGGCCGTTTTCGCCGTCGTTAATTATGTCCGACACCCCGTTGTATTTTGTCGTTACCACCGGAAGCCCCGAGGCCATGGCCTCGAGCGTCGCGTTCGAGAACGGGTCATACTGTGTCGGGAGCACGAATATGTCGGCTGCCCCGTAGAACTTCTCGGGCTCGGCCGTAGCCCCGGCAAATGTGACCCTTTCGGATACGCCAAGCCCGTTCGCGAGCCTTTCATAGGGGCCGGGGTCGTCCTTGCCCACGACGAGAAGCCTCAGGCGGTTTATCTCCTGTTCCATCCCCTTGACGACGGCAAGCGCTCTGATAACCGATGATAGGCCCTTCCTCTCAAAGCCGGTACCGACGAAGAGCGCCACAGGCTCGTCCTTGTATCCATATCCCGCCCTCACCGCCCGGCGGTACTCCGTTATCCTTTCGGGGTTGAACTTTGCGTTGTCCACCCCATTGTATGCTACGAATACCCTTTCCGGAGGGATGGGGTAGTGTTTCAGAAGGCCCTTCCGGGCAAACTCGGAGTTTGTTATCACGGCCCTGCAGCCCCCGGCCTTGTACCGTTCCCTCTCCATGCCGAGCACGACGCGGTTCAGAGGGTTAAGGAAACCAAATGTCTTTCCGCTCCTCTCCAGGTACTCTGCGTGGCATCCGCCGCCGACCGTCACTATCCCGTCCGTGTACGGCCTTATCTGGTTGTGGATCACGTCTATGTCCGGCCTGCCGGACAGCATCCTGTTCACGTTCCTTGAGAAGCTCCGCACCTTCATGAATGACGGCCCGGGCATCATGGGCACTATACTGACCCTGGCGGGCAGGTCCATGTCCTCAACTTCTGCCGCGAATACCTCCACGTCATGCCCCGCGCCGATAAGTCCCCTGGCAAGCTGGTACGTCCTTCTCTCGCTGCCGCCTTTGGTGTCGAAGCGTATGGAGACTATCGCTACCTTCATTTCAGGACTGTCTCATAGAGCTCTTCGAGGCTGTCGAGCATCATGTCCATGGTGTGCCGCTCAAGCACGGCCTTCCGTCCCGCCTCACCCATCCGGGCCATCCTCTCGCGGTCCGACAGCATCGTCCTGACGGCCTCCGCAATCGCGGCCGGGTCTTTCGGAGGGACCAGTATCCCGGTGACGCCGTCTTCGACGACCTCCGGTATCCCCCCGACCGACGTGCCTATCACAGGCTTGCCCGCGGCCATGGACTGGAGCAGAAACTGCGGGATGCCCTCGGAGGCATAAGAGGCCAATAACGATATGTCGAAGGCGTTGACGACCTCCGGGATGTCTTCACGGTGGCCGAGAAGAAAGACCTTGTCTTCAAGCCCAAGCCCCTTTATGCATTCCTCGACCTTTTTCCTCCAGGGCCCTTCACCGGCCAGGACAAGCCTTACCCCGGTGAACTCTCTTAAGACTTCCGGAAGGGCCCCTATAACGTACTCGTGGCCCTTCCAACTCCTCAGCACCGCCGCTGTACCGAGTATTATGTTTTCTCCGGTCAGCCCGAGCCCGGCCCGGACGGTGCCGCCGCTCGCGGACGCGAACCTCCCGACGTCGATCCCTGTCGGTATGGAACGAACCTTTTTCGGACTTAACCCCAGTTCCTTGACAAGTTGCCGTTTGATCGAGTCGCCGGTAGTTATTATCCCATCACACAACGGGCCGTATACCAGGCGGGTGAAAGGGCTCTTGTTCAATGGTGAGGATATGTGCCTGGTCCTAAGCACCCTGGCCCCTGCAAGCCTGCCGGCGATCGAGCCCATCCAGCTGTCCCTTGAACTGTGTGTGTTGATGATGGAGACGGACCTCTCCTTAATAACCCTCGCTAACCCTGAAACGCCTTCTATATATCCGAACTTGCTGAACTTCACGGCTACTGTATCGATACCAGCCCCCATCGCCTTTTTGTAAATGGCGGCATCCGGCGGGGTTGCCAGTACCACCTTGTAGCCACGGCCTTTCATGCCCAGCATTTCGTTTAAAATCCTGATCTCCTGGCCACCCCAGCCGTTTGAGGCCTCGGTGTGCAGGATGGTTGGTTTTCTCATGGAGCCGTTGCAGACCGGATGTAATGGATTTTAGAAAATCGACGCTAGATTATACTACATATGACAACGATTTGAAACCACAAAATCCATTAAAATGGCTGAAAAAGTAATAATTTGGTGGAATTTAAACGTTGACTTGGGTCAACGGTGTCATTATAATTATTCGGACATTTTTTTCTGGATTCGGACAAGAGAAGGTGTGTTCATGCACGTACCGGACAAGCGCGAAAGAGAGGTTGCGAGACGGTATTTCGCGCCGTTCATAGGCATATTCAAGGACTGCGGCTCCGTGCTCGAGCTCGCTTCTGGACAGGGCTACTTCCTGGATATGCTGAAGGAAGCAGGAATTAACGCCACAGGCCTGGAACTTGACAATGGTTTGTGCGAGACTGCCGTGCAGAGGCGTCTGAACATAATCAACAAAGACATCTTCGAATTCCTTAAAGAGGCCGAGCCGGGCAAATACGACGGCTGTTTCGCCTCCCACATTGTGGAGCACATGCTCCCCGTTCAGGTCGAGGAGATGTTAGGCCTCCTTTACAAGGCCCTCAATCCCGGCTCTCCTTTGGTTATCATTACACCCAACATGGCAAACATCAGGCGGTCCACCGGCGATTTCTGGCGCGACCCTTCCCACGTCAGGCCCTACCCTGTATCGGCGTTGTCGAAGCTTCTGAAAAGACAAGGGTGGGAAATGGTGGATTCCGGCGAACACTCGGACAGGCCGCCGTCTATAAGGAGAAAGCTGGTTTACGGACTGCGAAACCTGCTTTTAGGCCGGTACTGGGCTGGAGACGACGTGTACGTCGTGGCAAAGAAACCGTCCTAATTACCGCCGCACTTTTTCTCCAACATCGATACCGCTTCGGCAGCGTCGCTCGGCCTGATGGTCTTCTTGTGGACGTAATTCTTGATAGAGTACCTTTCCGGAAAAATGCGGCCCTTGATAAACAGCAGGGGGTCGAAATTGTAAGGCAGGTCAAATGCCCGGAGGAACTTTAATTTAGCCCCCTTCCGGCGTTCGTCCAGGCTGAGGCCGCCCCAGTCAGGCGCCTTCTTCCCCTCAAGTGCGCCTGCAATTATCTTCGCGATTTTATAAGAAGAGTCCCCGCCGGGATTATCAAACCATTTCTCAAGGCTGTTTCTCCTTGCATCCTGGTAATGCCCCCGTCCGGGGTCTTTAAGTTCCCGGTCGAGCATGGATACTATCTCGCCGGGGTTGTCGCACAATACATTCAGCTCCGCGATGTCTTCGTGAAAGAACATCGGGTGCCTTGAGAACACAAGCTCGACAGTGGGCTTTCCGGCAATCCAGCTCTCGAATGCAGTTGTGCAGGTCTCGCAGGAGACTTCTATGTCGCACGAGAGTATAAGCCTGGTGATGTTGCTGCCGGTGTCAAGGACTACGTCTTTCCTTGCCAAGGGGTCCAGGTTTTCATGCCATTGGCGGTACGGAGCGTGGTCCTCGCCCGGATGCGGCCTCAGAGTGACGCAGTATTTCGACGCACCCACTATCTGGTCCAGGAACTCGAAGAACTTTGTCCTTGAGGCATGGTTGGTCTCTATGGCCTTCCAATAGTCCTTGTGTATCGGTATCCGGTCCTTCCATGGCGCGAAGAGCTTGTCGGCATCTTCCTTGGGCAGTTCCTTGTATTTTGCGATTACAAAATTCGTGCATATAAGCACGTTGGGTTTCCTGTCGCCACCCAAATGGCTGTCCAGGTCAAATATACCGGACCATGGTTTGAAATAAAAGTCGAATTTCGGCGACCCGACCACTTCAAGCCTGCAACCGTCCCTCCCAAAGCCGTTCTCCATGAGAGCATCCCTGTGGGGCCTGTTCCAGCAGAAGTAATAGTCTATATGACCCCCTTTGTGATAGGCCCCGGCGAGAAAACTGCGTTCGCCCCTCTCGAAGGCCATACCCTCGTTAAGCAGCACGCCTACGAGCACGCCCAGCTCATGCAGCCTTTTCGAATACTCGACAAGGTGGCTGCCGTTTAAGTGGTTGAAGACTATCATGTCCGGCCTGTGCGCTGCAAGACAGCCCTTGTACGCTTCGAGCGGCTCCAGGAAACATTCCACGCCCATTTTATGCAAGTTGTAAGCTATCAAGGCATCGGTAAGGAGGTCGCGGTTTTTGTTGTCTACAAGGATGACTACCCGTTTATTACTCATTCGTCAACCTTTCATACTCGCGGACAAGCCTGTCCACTGTATTATCGATATTGAACCGTTTTATTATATTTTCCTGGGCGTCGGCGACGCCCATGTCCATTTCGCTCCAGTTCGCCATCAGTCCCTTGAGCGCACCGGCCAGGCTTTGTGGGTCGTGCGGCTTAAAAAGCATGTGCTCAAGACCGACCACCTGTTCAATTACGCCGGTCCTGCTGGACAGGACGGGCACACCCGCCGCAACGGTTTCAAGCGCCGCCATGCCGAAGCTTTCACTCCTCGACGGGTTTATCACAAGGTCGTAATCCCTTGCGAGGCCAGGCAGGTCGTCCACCCTGCCCAGGAACCGCAGTTCTACCTTGTCCGGCATGTCGCCCGCTTTGGCCTTAAAACCTTCATCCGGGCTTTCACCGGCGAAGTCCATGCCAAGTGGTGGCAACGTATATTCTTTGTCAAGCAGCCTCAGCGCCTCGAAAACATCGGCCCAACCTTTGCCGGGGGCCGTGGAGCCGATTATCAGCAGCCTGGCGGGAAACGCTTCTGGCTTATTCTTGACCGGCCTGAACTCGGAAGGGTACAGCCCGTCGTGTATCAGCAACAGGTCCCTTTTATTATCCCATGCCCCGGCCTTCTCCTGGAGCGCTTCGCCAACGGCTGCCACCAGGTCGAACCTGTCGCACCCGTACTTGAAGTAGTCCTCCCTTGTCATACCGGACGACCTCAGAAAAAGCGCGCTCTTCGAACCGGCCGCCCTTGCGAGCCCTAACGCGAGCAGTCCTTCCAGGTGGTCGTTCGCATGGACTATCGAAGGCGTTATCCCGATAGAATGGAGCCGCCTCATTATGTCGCCGGCGAACCGGGAGTTCCCGGCCATGCGGGCCCACAGGCTCCTCGAACTCGGGAAAGGGATTTCGATATGCCTGACCCCGAGCCTGTCGCACTCTTTTGTAAGCCAGCCTTCACCGGACGAGACGAGTACGGGGTTATGCCGCTGTATCTTCTCGTGGGCGAGAAGCCTTGCGAGACAGGTCTGTGCGCCTGCCTTGTGGGGCCTGCCCTGTATGAATATCACGCTACCGCCCGTTCTCATCCATCAGCCTCCGGACGGCGTCCATGACCTCTCCGGTCTGTATCTTCTCCATGCAGGGGTACGGCCTGCTCTTGTCGCAGACGAACTTGCGGGTCGTCTTGCACGAACAATCCCCAAGCACCAGCTCGTGCCTGCACTGCCACGGCCTCCAACTCCACTCCGAGCTCGGGCCGAAAAGCGCGACAGTTGGCGTCTGAACAGCGGCCGCGATATGCATGGCCACAGTGTCTACGCCGAGAAAGAGCCTCGCGCCTTTGGCGACGTACGCAAATTCCCTGAGCGTCGTCAGCCCCTCGGTGTAATAATGCGTCTCCCCGGAATAACGCAATATGTTTCTTATATATGCCTGCTCATTGCCGTCCGGGCCGGAGGAAAAGACGATGGCACAACCGTAAGTCTTTGTCAGCCAGTCGGACACTTCCGCCCACCGCTCCGGGACCCATTCCTTGAACGCCCACCGGCTGACGGGGTGTATCAGCGCGTAGTTGTCGAGCCTTGGCAAAAAAGGAATCTTTTCTTCAAGACCGGCGGTATCGATATCCGTATTTATATAAAGCGGGCCGGGTGACGCCGAAGGCTCGATTATATCAGCCACCGCCCTGAAGTCCTTGAGTACCTGGTGCTCTCCGCCCCATGCGAAATCAGTGAACCTGTTGAAGAGAAACCGTTTAATACCAAGCCTGGCGTGCCACCCGTTTATCGCCCTTTTCCTTGAGCACGACATCAATATCCAGAACTTGGCGCGGTCCGAGTTGGACAGGTCGAACGCATAGTCGTACCGCTTGCAGAAGACGGCCCTGAAGGCGTTGAGGAATTCGCTCGCCGAATTTAGGAGAGACCTTCTATTCTTTTCCGGGCTTGCGACAGGTATGAGGTTCGTTATGCCGGGGTTGCCCTCCAGTACGGACTCGCAACCTCTTCTTGTTACGACATCTATCTCGGCGTCGGGGTATCTCTCCCTGATAAACCTGATAGTCGGGGTAAGCAGGAGCGTATCGCCTATATGGTTGAGCTTGACGAGCAGTATCTTCATCCGCGCTTCAACCGGCCCAATCAAACATGTTGGTCATCAACGCATATCCCACGGAAAACCTGCCTTCCTGGCCCATTTTCGACAGCCACGGTCCTGATTATTTTCCAGGGCTTCATGATTAGCCGACCATGTCCCAGCTTATGGGGGTACCTTTGCGGGCATAGGCCTTAACACGCTTGCCGAGCAGGATATCGTAGTACTTTACCGGAAGCCCGGCCCCAGGCCTGACCGCCCGCATGTTCTCCGCAGTGAAGGCCTGCCCGGCTTTCATATCCTTTGATACATAGAGGGAACGCCGGAATTTCACCGAGGCATTCTCCTTCACGGTCACCCCGTAGTTTATCTTTCCCAGTGCCTGCCAGGCCTTGTTCGACTCCTCGACCAGCATCCGCATCTCTTCCGGCTCCATCGAAAAGGCCGAATCGACGCCGCCCTCAGCCCTGCTGGTTGTAAAGTGCTTTTCTATAACAGAGGCGCCAAGAGCGACCGCGGCAACCGATACGCCTATGCCCAGGGTATGGTCCGAGATGCCGACCTCTATCCCGAACAGTTCGCGCATGTGAGGTATTGTATGCAAGTTCGTATCCTCGGGCGTGGCGGGGTATGTGCTGGTGCACTTAAGGAGTATTATGTCCCTGCAGCCGGCTTCCCTGGCCGTCCTGACCGCATCGTCCAGTTCCGATACAGTCGCCATGCCGGTGGATATTATTACAGGCTTCCCCGTTGCTGCGACCTTCCTGATAAGCCTGATGTCGGTATTCTCGAACGAGGCTATCTTGTAGGCAGGGGCGTCAAGCGACTCGAGGAAGTCAACCGCGGTCTCGTCGAACGGCGTGCTGAAACAGGTTATCCCGAGTTCCCTGCACCTGTCAAATATAGGCTTGTGCCACACCCAGGGGGTATGCGCCTGCTCGTAGAGCTTGTAAAGCGAATATCCGTTCCACAGGCTCTTCGGGTCGTCGATATAAAAATCGCCCGTGGATATGTCAAGGGTCATGGTGTCGGCAGTATAGGTCTGGAGCTTCAAGGCATTGACCCCGGCACTGGCCGCGGCCTCGACTATCTTCATCGCGCGGTCCAGCGACTGGTTGTGGTTGCCCGACATCTCGGCAATTATAAACGGGGGATGGCCTGCGCCTATTTTCAAACCATGGAGTGTATTTTCGCCCATTTGCCTCACTTCTTCCTCAATATGTGCATGACCTCCGGTGAATATCCCTTTATCGGGTTTATCCCCTTTTTGATCAGGTCCAGCGCCAGCATGTTCATTGGGGCATGATAATCCGGGTTGCCCTCTGAAAGCGCCGCGTTGAATACCCGTGAAACGAAATAATACAGGCTCTGGAAGTCTATCGTCTCTTCTACCTCGAAGCTGCCGTTTATCTCTCTCAAAAAGTCCGCGCTCAGGTATTCGTTAAAATGTTTAACCGTTATCTCATCGAGAGACAGCTGTTTTCTTATCTCGTTGATCCTCTGAAGAGGCTCCATAAAGCATTCGGTCATTATATAAATGCCCCGGTCTTTGAGCATGCCGCCTATATTCTCAACCGCCTTGAATTTTTCCGGACCTTTGATATTGATCAACAGCCTCTTTGTCATAACCTTGTCGAACTTGAAATCAAAAATACTTTTCAGGTCATCCGTGGCGTCCACCCTCATGAAGTGGACGTTATCCACTCCTTCAGCCTTCTTTGAACTGTTAGCTATGTCGATCATTCCCTCGGCAAAGTCCACCCCGAAAAACTCCGTATCCTTTTTCTGCCGCGCAAGATGGAGTATAGTCCGCCCGTTCCCGCAGCCGATATCGCAGACCTTCTCCCCGTCCTGAAAATGCTTCTCCAGAAAGAACAGTTCGAGGTCCTCTCCCAGGGGGTCGAAATTTACCGCCATCACATCTTCTTTATATTTTAAAGCCTGGTTCTCCCAAAACTCTCTCATTGAATAGCTCCTCCATCGCTATCGCCACACGGGCTGCGCCCTTCCCGTCAACCAGGGTGCGGCCGTTTTTCCGCATTTCATCCCTTTTCCCGGCGTCTTCCGCAAGCCTGCGCGCCTCACGTGCTATCCGGGCTTCGGTTATCCCCTCGTGCCAGCCGAGGTTTACCGACGCGCCCGCTTTTGACAGCCCCCTGGCCACAATATTCTGATTCTCCGCGAGGACCATCAACAGGTTCGGCAGGCCCACGCATGCCGCCTCCCAACAGGTCGTACCACCACCGGTTATCGCCATGTCCGCATTATGCATCAGGCCCGGCATGTCGGTTGCGTAAAATATCACTTCAGTATTTTTTGAGCAGTCCGAAAGGAACGTCTCGGCGGCCTCCACCGCGCCTTTGCTCCGGCTGCCGAACACGGCGGTCAGGGCGAAGTCGCCGTCGAGGGAGTCGAGCGCCCGAAGCACCTTCAGTGTAAGCATCGCCGAATCGCCGCCGCCAAGTGACACAAGCACGTTTCGGATGCGTCTCCTCGTGCGGGGTTTCTTCCTCCTCGAGTCTACGAACTCTTCCCGGACAAGCGCGTATCCGGTCCCCAGAAGAAGCCTGGCGCTGGAATCGACCAGGCCCGTGTACATTTTTTTTGCGGCCCCGAGGTTCTGGTTAAGCAGTATGTCGCACGGGAAGCGGGTGTGCGCGATGTCGTCGATGCAGACGAGAAGCTTGCCCGAGGCCTTGAGCGATGCCAGGTAGTCTTCCTTGAACTGATAGCCGTCGGTTATTATCACCCCGGCCCTTTTCGCGGCCTTGATGGTCACGTCCAGGTCGCCGGACGCGGTATCGCCTGCCGTTATTTCTCTGGCAGGGAAACCGGCCTTCTTTATCATGGCTGGGACTCTGCCGTCCATGCTCCGGGTGACAAAAAGGCAGTCCCCGCCACGTCTCTTTATCTCGCCGGCGAGCGTCAGGCAGCGAGATATGTGTCCCATGCCCATAAGGTCCGAGCCGTCGGCCCTTATCACTACTTTCATAGACTGTCTACTCGCCGAGCTTTTTCTGTTCGACATGGGCGTTCAACTCTCTAAGTTCAGGGCGTCTTTTCATAAGCGCCAGGGCCTCGTCCGTGCGGAATATCCTGCCTTCCACATAAAGCGCCTTGTAAATCTCTTCTATAAGCCTGAAGTCGTCTTCCGTGTCGAGCGTCCATCTGTATCCGGAGAAGTCTTCATCGGACTTTACCTCGTGCAGGGAGAATATCTCCGGGTGAGTGTTTATGTACGGGGTGACGTGCTCACGCTCATATTCCTTGCCCGCCTCTTTGTATGCCCTCTCAAGCGCGTGGAACGTAAACACCTCCACATCCAGCCCCCTGGGGTATGTCCTCGTCCGGACGTTGCTGAGATAGTCTACCCGTGTTCCCTCATCCCGCATCCGGTTGAACCGCTCGACCATGCCGCACAGCAGTTCTGGGTCCATGAGCGGGCAGTCCGAGGTTATCCTTATGACCGTATCGGCCCCGTATTCTTTTGCTGCCCTGTAATAACGATCGAGCACGTCTAATTCGCTTCCTCGAAAACATCCTGCGCCGAGCCTTCCGGCTTCGTCCCTTATCGCCTCGTCCATGGAGGACGTCGTTGTCGCTACAACCACCAGGTCTATGAGGCCGCACGCTTTAACCCTCTCGACTACGTGCGCGAGCACCGTCTTCCCGAACAGGGTCTTCATCACCTTGCCCGGAAGCCTCGTCGAGCCCATACGGGCCTGGATTATAGCGACTGTCTTCATCCCTTATGCCTTCAGTGCGTCCATGGTGTCCTTGACGGCCCGGATAACGTACTCCACGTCTTCGTCGCTCATCTTCGGATAAAGCGGCAGTGTTATCGCTTTCTTGTAATACCCTTCGGCCGCGGGACAGAGGCCCATCTTGAATCCGAGCTTTCTATAATATGGCATCGTGTAGACGGGTATGTAATGGACGTTCACGCCCAACCCCCTGGCCGAGAGCGCCTCGAATGCCTTCTTCCTGTCTATAGACCTTAACTGCACAACGTAAAGGTGGTAAGACGATTGCGAGCCTGGCTTCTCGTACGGCGTGACAAGCTCTTTGGTATCCCGGAAGGAGCTGTTATACATCTCGACGATTTCACGGCGCCTCCGGACGAAGCCGTCGAGCCTGTCCAGCTGGGACGACGCCAGCGCGCACTGGAAGTCGCTGACCCTGTAATTGTAGCCGAGCTCCACCATCTCGTAGTACCACGGCCCTTCGCCCTTCTTTTCCATGAGGGAGGCGTCCCTCGTTATCCCGTGGCTCCTGAGCAGGAGAAGCTTCCTGTAAAGCCCTTCGTCGTTAGTGGTAACCATCCCGCCCTCGCCGGAGGTGATATGTTTCACCGGGTGGAAGCTGAAGACGGTCATGTCGCTGTGCGCGCACGAGCCCACCTTGAATTCACGTCCCCTGTACCCGTATGTCGCGCCTATCGCGTGGGCCGCGTCCTCGATTACCTTCAGGCCGTTTTCCCTGGCGAGCTTTTGGACCTTCGGCATCTCGCAGGGATGACCGCCGAAATGTACCGGGATAATGCCGCGTGTTTTCCTGGTTATGGCGCTCTTTATCTTTAACGGGTCTATGCAGTATGTGCGCTTGTCTATGTCGGCGAATACCGGCTTCGCACCCGAGTACAGTATACAGTTTGCGGATGCAGCGAACGTAATCGGGGAGGTTATCACCTCGTCGCCTGCCTTGAAGCCTGCCGCGAGCGCGGCTATATGGAGCGCGGCGGTCCCGCTCGATACCGCTACCGCATACTTCGCCCCGCAGTAGCCCGCGGCCTTTTCCTCGAACTCCCTGACCCCCGGCCCCTGAGTCAGCCAGCCGGATTTGAGGGCTCCGGACACTGCCGCAACGTCTCCGGCAGATATCCATTGAGTGGCGTATGGTATCTTCCTGTCCTTAACCATCCACCATGCTCCTGAGTTGCTCGACCGTAAGCCATTTGTCGTTGTTGTCGCTGCTGTAACGGAAGTCGGGCGCTACGGCCTTACCCCCGACGGCCTCTCTCTTTTCCCACCATTTGAAATCGGGCTTTACTATGAAGTAGTCGTCGAACTCAAGCACGTTCCTCGAGTCGTCCTCGGTTATCATGACTTCGTGCAGTTTCTCGCCGGGCCTTATACCGACTATTTCCGTCTTGCACTCAGGGCATATCGCCTTGGCAAGGTCCATTATGTTCATGCTCGGGATCTTGGGCACGAAAAGCTCTCCGCCAGACATCCTTTCAAGACCACTTAGGACGAAGTCGACAGACTGCTCCAGTGTTATCCAGAACCGTGTCATCTTCGGGTCGGTCACGGGCAGCACGCCGGTATGCTTCATCTTCTTGAAGAACGGTATCACGCTGCCTCGGCTCCCGATGACGTTCCCGTACCTGACGACGCTGAAACGGGTCTTGTCCCCGCCTGCGTATGAGTTCCCGGACACGAACAGCTTGTCCGAGCAGAGCTTGGTCGCGCCGTAGAGGTTCACGGGGTTGCACGCCTTGTCCGTGCTGAGAGCAACTACCTTCTCAACGCCGCAGTCTATCGCGACGTTTACGATGTTCTCGGCGCCAATGACGTTCGTCTTGATGAACTCGAACGGGTTGTATTCCGCGGCCGGGACCTGCTTCAGTGCGGCCGCGTGTATGACGATATCGACTCCGTAGAAAGCCCTCGCAAGCCTTTCCTTATCCCTGACGTCGCCAAGGAAGAACCTTACGCGCGGGTCCGTGAAGCTCTGCGCCATCTCGAACTGCTTAAGCTCGTCGCGGCTGAAGATGATGAGCTTTTTCAGGCCGTATTTCTTGAGCGCCATCTCTGTAAACTTCTTCCCGAACGAACCCGTGCCACCCGTGACAAGTACATTCTTTCCGTTTAGCATTTGTCCCTCACGTTAGTCTCTTCCAATTCCCATAGTTTTGCGTATTTGGAGAACGTATAACAGGAATAAAGCGCCGCAAGCACCAGACCGTGCCAGCCGTCCCTTATGCCCTGTTTGACTAAGAACATCTTAAGAAACGTCAGTAATGGCCTTACTGTCAAATCCATCAGCCCGGCCTTCCGTCCTGCTTTATGCATCTCTTCGGCTGCGAGGGCGCTGTATCTGTCCATGCGCTTCAGGTAGTCGGATACGCTGTCGTAGGTGTAGTGGAGCATCGGGTTATCAAGATACCCTACCTCCCCGTCTACCTCCACCGCTTCGTGTACCGCCCTGTCCCTGAACGCGCCTTTCTTTCTGTTGAAAAGCCGCACCGAGTAGTCCGGGTACCAGCCACCGAACCTTATCTCTCGCCCAATGAAGTGGTTCCTGCGCGCGCAGCGGTACCCGTCCTTGTCAGGCCCCTTGCGCATAAGTCCGGTTATCTCGGCCGCAAGGCCGTCCGTGATGCGCTCGTCCGCGTCGAGGACAAACACCCAGTCGTTGGTCGCAAGCCCGACCGCGTACGACTTCTGGCCCGAGAACCCCCTCCACTTCTCCTGGTATACCCTTTCGGTAAACCTGCGGCATGTATCCACCGTCTTGTCCGTGCTGAACGAGTCCACGACAACAAGCTCGTCCGCCCAGCTTGCGCTCCTGAGGGCGTCGGCGATGTTCTTCTCCTCGTTATGCGTAATGACCACGACGGTGAGTTTCGGCATCTCAGTCAGTCTTTGCTGCTTCGTCTATCAGCATGACCGGTATGCCGTCCTTTATGGGGTATTTCAGTTTGCAGGACTCGCATACCAGTCCGTCGCCGTCCTTGGTCAGATGCAAGTCGCCCCTGCATTTCGGACATGCAAGTATTTCGAGAAGCCTATTGTCGATAGCCATGGTTTACCCTAGCTGTTAGTAGTTGTCACCCCGTGCTTGACACGGGGCCCAGGAAGTTTATAAGACCTGGATTCCCGCTTTCGCGGGAATGACTCGTTAATGTAGTTTTCGCATTACGTCCGCAACTTTATCATAGACCATCTCGACCGTTACTCCGGTCATGCACTTGACGTCCCCGCACTTCTTCCTGAAACAAGGCGCGCACTCCACCCCTGCCGTAACGACCTTGTGTATTTTGCCGTAAGGGCCGGTGCGTTTCGGGTCCGTCGGACCGAATACTGCGACCGCGGGAGTGCCGACAGCCGCCGCGATGTGCATCGGGCCCGAGTCGTTAGTAACAAGGACGGAGGCCTTCTTAATCAGCGCGGAAAGCGACTTCAGGGAAGTCCTGCCGAAGGCGAATGAACCTTTCTGCCTGAGCGACCGAGCCTGTCCGGCCATGACAGACCCTTCTTCCCTGGTCCCGACAAATACGGATTTTACACCGTGTTCTTCTATCAGCCTGTTCGCGAGCGCCGCAAAGTTTTCGGCCGGCCAGCGCTTCGTCTCCCACCTTGCCGAGGCGGCCACGGCCACGAAGGGTTCACCTTCTTCAACCCCGAGTTCTCTCAGAAGCGCGTCCGCCTTTTTGTTATCATCCTCTGAGATTTTTACTGTGAAGCATACATCGTCCGGGGCCTTGAGGTTTAAAAATTCAAGGCACAGCAGGTAACGGTCGACCGCATGCATCTCCGGGTCGGGCACGGCAACCTTGCCTGTATAAAATAACGCCGCCCCTTCCCTTGCGTTTGCAAAACCGACCCTGCTGTCAGCGCGGCAGGCGAAGGCCATCAGCCCGCTCCTCAGAAGCCCCTGCAGGTCGAGCACTAAGTCGTACCTGTTCCGCCTGAGTTCCCGGACAAAACCGGAGAGACGCTTCAGGCCTCCGGGCTTTTCGAGCATCCGCCTGTCGAACGTTATTATACGGCTGACCGAGGGGTTGCCTTCGAGTATCCCATCGAAGCCAACACCCGCCACCCAGTCTATCTCCACGCCCGGTATCCCTGCCTTGAGGGCGTCCGCGACGGGGAGCGCGTGTATCACGTCGCCGAGCGAACTTGGCTTTATTATAAGGACCCTTTTGAGTCTTGAACTATCCAATCAGCCGCCTCCGGTAGGCCGTCCGAAACCATGTCGGGCCTGATACCCCTGGCGTCAAGAAGCCTCCTTTCGTCCCTGCCGAAACCCGTCAGCACCAGGACGGACTTGCCGCCCGCGTTAATGCCGAGCTCCACGTCGGTCGTCTTGTCCCCAACGAAATAAGATTTGGCGAGGTCGATCCCGAGCTCCCGCGACGCCCGCTCCGCCATACCCGTTTTGGGCTTCCTGCACCCGCACTCGCCGGTCAGGGACGGGTGGTGCGGGCAGTAATAATATGCGTCGATGGCTACGCCATGCCCCGCAAGGAGGCGCGACAGCTCGCCGTTGACCTTGCCTAAGTCGTCCTCGCTGAAATACCCGCGCGCGACCCCGGACTGGTTCGTCACGACGACAAGCTTGAACCCGGCCTGCCTGAGCCTCGTCAGGGCATCGGCCGCGCCCGGCAGGAGCGTTACCTGCCCCGGCTCCGAGAGGTAGCCCACCTCTTCGTTTATCGTGCCGTCCCTGTCGAGGAAGACGGCGGGGCTACCCGGCTTTGCCATCGAGCATCTCTTTCGCGGCTTTATAAACCTTCACGGCTGTCACGCGCTCCATGCACTGGTAGTGCTTGAGCGGGCATTCACGCTTGAGGCAGGGGCTGCAGTTTACAGGCTCCCTGACCACTTTGTTGGCGGGGCCGAACGGCCCGGTCGCTATGTGGTCGGTGGAGCCGAATATCGCGAGTGTAGGCACGCCGAGCGCCGCCGCCACATGCATCGGGCCGGTATCGTTCGTTATGAAAATCCTGCAAAGCTTTATAAGCGACATTAGCTCGCGCATGCTGGTCTTCCCGGCCAGGTTGACGGCCCTGGTCTTCATCGAGGCCTCGACCGCGCCCGCGACAGCCGTCTCGCCGGGCCCGCCGAATATCAGCGTTTTTGCTCCGTACTCCCTGGCCAGCCGGTCCGCGACGCTTCCGAACCGCTCCGGGTGCCACCTCTTTGCTATCCCATACTGAGCGCCGGGGTTTATGCCGACCAGCATGTCGCCTTTGACGCAGCCGTTTGCCTCAAGGAGCTTCCATGCGGCCGCCAGCTCTTCTTTTTTAACATAAAGCCTGGTCTGGGCCTTGTCGGCCTTGAACCCGTGCGATGTGAGCATGTCGAGGTAGTAATAAACCTGGTGCTTCTTCCTGGTCTCTTCCGCGACCTTAACGCCCTTATTGAGGAGCAGGCCGCGCCCGTCGGTATTGTAGCCCATACGGACGGGTATCTTTGCGAGGAAGGCTATGAGCGCGGCCTCGAACGCGTTCTGGAGCAGGATTGCGCGGTCGAACTTTTTCTTCCTGAGCTCCCTTGCAATCCTCGCCAGGCCCGCTGGCCCGGAATATGCGCCCTTCTTGTCGTAGACGATTACCTCGTCCACGGCGGGGTTTCCCTCCAGAAGCTCGTGGAGCGGCGGCCTGACAAGCACGCTTATCCTCGCTTCTGGGAAGTTCTTCCTTATCGCGGCGAGCGCAGGGGTGGACATTACAAGGTCGCCGACCCAGTTGGTGGCGCGGACCAGGACCTTCTCCTGCATCTTATGCGTCCTCCATCTTGGTCTTCCATCGCCTGTGCATCCAGAACCACTGGTCGGGGTACTTCCGGATGAAGTCCTCGATGACCTTAGTGTATGCCTGCGTGTTGGCGAGTATGTCTGCATCCCTGTCGCCCGTATCTATCAGGGGTAACTCCTCCCCGATTATGATCTCGTGCCTGTACATACTTACCCTTCTAGTAAACGCCGGGATGACCGGGGCCTTTGTCCTGGCCGCAATAAGCGCGAGCCCGATGTTCGTGCAAGCGGGCCGTCCGAAGAAGTCAACGAAGACGCCTTCTTTTTTGGCTACGCTCTGGTCGAGCAGGATGCCGATGCTCTCGCCCCGGCCAAGCGCGCGCAATATCTCCCGCATCCCCTTGTTCTTGTTTATCAGCCTGTTCCCGAAACGGGTCCTGACCCTCGATACGGCGTCTTCGAGGTAAGGGTTGTCGAGCGGCCTGACGACTATCGTGAGCTTCGGGTTTTTTATGGACTGCGCTACCGCCATAAGCTCCCAGCTTCCAAGGTGGCCGGTCAGGAGCAGTACCCCTTTGCCTTTGTCGTACGCCTCCACGAACGAGCCGTAGTTCACAAACTCGAACACCTCTTCGAGCGGTTTTTTTGCAAGCCTGTCGGAGCAGATGAACTCCACGGCCAAGTAGCCGAGGTTCCTGAAGACAGTCCGGCCGATGGCGCTTATCTCTTCGGGAGACTTCTCCGGGAAACTTGTACTCAACGCCTCTTCCGTGATGCCCCTGTGCCGCCCGTCTATCCTGTATGCAAGCACTCCCAGTAGGCCGCCGAGCCTCATCGCCGCGGAGTACGGCATCAGCCTGACCGCATAATAAAATCCGCCCGCTAAAACATACTCCAGAAACCGTCTTACAGGCCTTTTCGGTTTCGGTTTCTTTTTTTTAGGCGGCGTAATTGCTTTTCCGTCCTGTTCGTTCATCAATTCTTACCCAAATGACGGAAAAGCAGGCCATCGAGCGCATCTGCGCCTTCGGAAATTTCCATCTCGATGCCCAGGACGGCTACCTTCACGCCAACTGGCTTGAGCGTCGACAGCTTGACCGCGTCTTTTTCGGTTGTGACCACCATTTCCGCACCGGTTTCGGATGTCGCGGCCTGAATTTCCGCGAGGTCGTCCTGGCTGTACGCATGGTGGTCCGGATACTCCAATGACTTTGTAATTTTAGCACTAAACTTCTGTAGAATCAACGAAAAAGAGGCCGGGTCGGCCAGGCCGGAGACCTGCAAAACCCTGGCTCCCGCGAGGCTTCCGAGGCCAATATCCTCCCCACCCCAAAGACCCCGGAGGCTACTGGCGCGGTGGGCGGCCTTTATCACAGGCAGCAGCGGAGCGGCCTTTGAAATACTTCCGGTACCGGCCTTGATTTCGGTCCGTGTCAGCACCGCAATGTCCGCCCTCCCGGCCGCGCACACAGGCTCCCTAAGGTAGCCCATTGGCAGGGTAAAGCCGTTCCCGAACGGGTGTACGGCGTCGAGCAAAAGTATGTTTATGTCTCTTTTGAGTGAAAGATGCTGGTAGGCGTCGTCGAGGATTACTGCCTCCGGGTTGAACCTCTCGACTGCCAGGATGCCCGCCTCATAACGTTTGCCGCCCATTACGACCGGCACGCCGGGCAGGCTCCTCGCAAGAAGTATGGCTTCATCGCCAGCCTCCGCCGGAGAAAGGATCACGTTTTTCCCGTCTGATACGACCTCCGTCCTGCCCTCGCGAGAGCCTCCGTATCCCCTTGTCAGGACCGCAAGCTTCATGCCCTTCGAGGCCAGGAGTCGCGCGAGGTAAATAACCATCGGGGTCTTGCCGGTGCCACCGGCCGTGAGGTTCCCGACGCTTATGACCTTGCAGGGAAGCGCTCTCGCATTGAAGACCCCGATGCGGTACAAAGCGGCCCTGATGCGCACAGCCAGGCTGTAAACAAGACTGAACGGCATGAGCGCAAAAAAATAAAGGGGTATCGGCGATTCCCCTTTCAGTATCTTGCGTGTCTTTGTGGATAGGTTCATCCCGGGTCTTTACCTATTGTAGGGGCCGTACCTGCGTGTCGGCCCATCTTGTATAAATTACATGTAGGTTCATCATTCGTTCACGATGACGCACGGTAAAGATATTTTTCTATCAGCTCGACGTTCTTCTCGAGCGCGCCCCGGTTCCTGATGAGCGCCTCTTTGGCCGCCTTGGCTATGGCCTCAATACGTTCCGGCTCGCGCATGAGCCTTGCGGCTTCCCTTGCGAGTTCTGCCCCGTCAGTAACCTCCATACCCACGCCGCAGTCCTTCAGGATGGAGCTAATCTCCGCGAAGTTGTGCATGTGCGGCCCGAAGAATACAGGCTTGCCGAACGCGGCAGGTTCGAGTATGTTATGTCCGCCGACCGGGACCCAGCTACCGCCGACGAAGTTTATGTCGCCGACTCTGTAGATGCCGGCCAGCTCTCCCATGGTGTCGAGTATTATCACGTCCGGCCCTGCTAGGCGCTCGCCCGTAAGGTCGCTCTTCAGGCGGTAACCTACCCCTTCTTTATCGAGGAGCGCTCGTACCGATGCCAGCCGCTCCGGATGTCTCGGTGCGAGGACAAGAAACGCACCGGGGAATTCAGCCAGCAGAAGCCTGTACGCCTTTAATACTTCTTGTTCCTCGCCTTCGTGGGTGCTCCCGGCAACCATCACCAGCGACTCGTCCGGGACCCCGAGCCGGGCCTTTACCACAAGGTCCCTGACCCCGTCCCTGCCGGTGCCGCAACATGCCTGGTCGAACTTCACGTTGCCGGATACGCTGACCCGTCCGGGCGGCGCGCCGAGGGCCTTTATGCGTTCCGCGTCCTGCGCCGTCTGCATGTTCAGGTGCGTGAGAAGCGACAGTACCCTGCGCATGAAGAAGCGCGCCCTTCTGTATCCCTTGAACGAGCGTAGAGATATGCGGCCGTTGACCATCAGCGCGGGTATGTTCTTTCTGTCGAGCTCGTTTAACAGGTTCGGCCATATCTCCGTCTCGACTACCACGAACACGTCCGGCCTGATGGCTTCTACAGCCCTTTTTACCGCGCCCGCGAAATCGAACGGGTAGAAGAACACCCTGACGCTCGCGTCCAGCTTCTCCCGCGCCACGGCGTTGCCCGTCTCGGTCACGGTAGAGAAGTACACTGTGACGTCGGGGTTCCTCTCCATCAGGGACTTGACCACAGGCACGGCGGCAAGCGTCTCTCCCACCGATACAGCATGTACCCAGACCGTCTTCCCTGCGCCCGGCAACCGGAACCCGTCCTCGAAGAACCCGAGCCGCTGTTTTAATCCGGCGCGCCCCTTCCCTTTCAGGGCCATCTTGACGGCCATGTACGGGAAGAAGAATATCGAGAATATATAGAGCAGTATGCTGTATGCCTGGAACATGTCGCTACGTGTTATCCCAGTAACGGTCGGCCCTGTCTGTTATCTCGCGCATCTCCGTCTCAAGCTCCATGCGCTTCTCCTCTATGGCGTCCTTGTCCGCGTCCCTCTGGACGTGGACCGGCCTGCCGAAAATCACCACGCACTCGGTAAAAGGATACGGGATTATAAAACCGTCCCAGGTTTTAAGAGTTTTTTTTTGCGTGTGCTGTAGGTAACAGGGTAGACGGGGAGCCCCGTGGCCTTGGCCGCCAGCACCGAGCCTATCTGCACTACGTGACGTGGGCCTTTGGGGCCGTCAGGGGTTATCGCTATATTGAAGCCATCGCGGGCAAGCCTGATGATGTCCTTGAGCGCGGACGCGCCTCCCCTCGTCGAGGAGCCCCGGGACGACTTTATCCCGAGCCAGTCCATCGTCCGGCTGATGAGTTCGCCGTCCCTGTGCCGGCTGATAATGACTGAAAAAGTGCCCGGCGGCCTGACGAATGGCATTATCAGCATACGCCCGTGCCAGAAGGTATAGATTCCGCGCTCCGTTTCATCGAGCTTAGGCCTGTCCACTTCAATTATCCTGACGCTCCAGGCGATGAACCTCAGCAACAGGGCGCCGAGGAACGGCACCACGGCGAGCATGAGCTTCTCAGACGGCTTCGGCATGCTCACCCTCCAGTCGGCCGAACTGCATGTCGTACAGCCTCTTGTAGATGGGGCTCTTGACCAGAAGCTCGGTGTGCCGGCCCGAGTCCGCGACCCTGCCGCCGTCTATCACGACTATCCTGTCCGCGTTAATGACGGTAGAGAGCCGGTGCGCGATTACCAGCGTCGTCCTGTTCTTCATCAGGTTGTCGAGCGCGTTCTGGACAATCCTCTCGGACTCGGTGTCGAGCGAGGAGGTCGCCTCGTCGAGTATCAGTATCGGGCAGTCCTTAAGGAGCGCACGGGCTATGGACACTCTCTGTTTCTCTCCGCCGGATAACATAACGCCTTTCTCGCCGACCACTGTGTCGTACTTCTCGGGAAGCTTGTCGATGAAGCCGTCCGCGTGGCTGGCCCTGGCCGCCGCAAGGACGTCTTCTTCCCTGAAGTCCTTCTTCCCGTATGCTATGTTGTTCCTTATGGTATCGTTGAACAGTATCGTGTCCTGCGTGACTATGGCTATCTGCTGCCTGAGGTTCCTGAGGCCGTATTCCCTGATGTCCACGCCGTCTATCAATATAGAGCCCTTGTGAGGTTCGTAGAAGCGCGGCAGGAGGTTTGCGAGCGTCGTCTTCCCGCTCCCGCTCGACCCCACAAGCGCAACGACCTCGCCCTTCTTTATCGTGATGTCCACCCCGCTCAGTATCTCTTCGTCGCTCCGGTTGTAGTTGAAGCTGACGTCTTTATAGACTATGCTGTCGCTGATGCCGTCCGGGCCGGCCTTCCCCTGCTCCATGGAAGGCTTCTCCGTGCAAGTGTCGAGCACCTCGAACACCCTCTCGGCCGCCCCAAGGGCCTGTTGGACGGAGTTGTGGAGGTTTGCCAGGGCCTTTACCGGCTGGTACAGCATGACCAAGGCCGTCATGAAAGAGAAGAAATCGCCGGGCGTCATCCTGTCCTTGATGACGTTGTAGCCGCCGTAAAGCATGGTCGTCGCTATCATCACACCGCCGAGCCACTCCATAAACGGAGTGATGAGGCTCGCTATGCGCGCGGACTTAAGGCTGAGCCTTGTGTATTCCTTGTTTTCGCGGGCAAACCTTTCGCGTTCACCGTCTTCCATCGTGAAGGCCTTGACTATCCTCGACCCCGTGAAGCTCTCCTGTAGGATGTTCATCAACCCCGCGATAGACTCCTGGGTCATGCGGCTCACACGCCTCATCTTCTTCCCGTACTTCGAGAGGAAGACCCCGGCCATGGGAAACAGCAAGAGGGATATGAGGGCAAGCTTCCAGTCACGGATAAACAGCACGACCGAAAGGCCTATTATGGTGAACGACTGCAGGAGAAAGTCCTTGACGGCCGCGGACATGAGTGTACTTAAGACCCCGACGTCGCTTATGACGTTGGAGCTAAGCTTGCCTGTGGAGGTCTTGTGGTACTCGTGTAAAGGCAGATACATGATATGCCCGTAGAGGTCGTTTCGCACGTCTTTTATCACGTTGTTGGACGAGTACTGCATAAGGTAGGCCTGGAGGTAGAAAAAGACGTCTTTTATGGTAAAGACCAGGACCACTTCGATAGGCAGCTTGTAAAGCTGGGTCAAGTCCTTGTTGACGAATATCCCGTTAATGACGGGCTTGATGAGCATTGCGATAATGGCGGTCATGGCGGAGACGACCGCGGCGCACAGCACGGCCATAACGAGCCATTTGATGTATCGCTTTGTGTAAGGCCATATCCTCTTGTAAAGGTCCATCAGCCTATCAACCTCACCACTTCTTCCGCGGCACGAGCAGACGCACCCGGCCCGCCGAGTTTAATGCATACGGCTTCAAGTTTCCTGACCACTTCAGTATAGTAAGCTTTATCACAAAACATCTTGAAAATCAAGGAAGACATGTTCTCCGGGCTGGCCTGGTCCTGGATGAGTTCCGGCACTACTTCCTCGTCCGCTATCAGGTTCACCATCCCGATATGTTTTACTTTTATCAACGCCTTGCCTATCCTGTACGTCAAAGGCGAGAGACGGTACATTATCACCATCGGCTTCTTGTATAAAGCGGTCTGGAGCGTGGCGGTTCCGGAGGCGACTATGGCGGCGTCCATCAGGGACATCACGCCTTCGGTGTCGTTTTCCACCAGCTTCACGCCGTCGTATCCGCCCATGTAGATTTCGAAGTCCTTCGGGCCGAGCGCGCTTGCGACCGGCAGGACGGCCTGAAGGCCCGGCAACTTCTGCTTCAACAGCCCGTACGCCTTCAGCATCACCGGCAGGTGATAGGAAAGCTCCTTCCTCCTGCTTCCCGGCAGAAGGCCGAGCACCGGCTTTTCTGGGTCGAGCCCGTACCTACCGGCGAGCGCCGCCCTGTCGGGGACGTCCCCAAGGGTGTCGAGAAGCGGGTGGCCGACGAACGTGCAGTCAATCCCGGCCTCCTTGTATATCTGCTCCTCGAACGGGAAGACCACGAGCATCTTCCTGACAAGCCTCGCCATGTTCTTTATCCTGCCGCGCCGCCATGCCCAGAGCTGAGGGCTGACATAGTACACGACAGGGACCCCGGCCTCTTTGGCGACCTTTGCCAGCCGGAGGTTGAAGTCCGGGTAGTCTATCAGCACCAAGAGCGCGGGCCTGTCCTCGACGAGTGCCTTCTTTGCCCTGTCGAATGCGTCCTTGATGTCCTTGAAGTGTGCAAGCACCTCCCAGATACCGACCACGGCCAGCCTGGCGATGTCCACGAAGGTGTCCACGCCGGCCTCGCGCATCCTCGGGCCGCCGATGCCGTATAGCTTCAGCTCCGGCCTAAGCGCCTTGATCCGTAGGGCGAGGTTCCCCCCGTGCAGGTCTCCGGAAGACTCGCCCGCCACTATGAGGACTCTGTCCCTGTTAAGGTTTGTCGCCACTTTCAGAAGCAGGCCCTGATTGTCTTGCATATCAAGTCCACGCCGGATTTGGGGAGTTCCGGGTATATGGGGAGCGAAAGCACCCTCCCGGCGAGCTTCTCGGTGACCGGGAAGTCGCCCGTCTTGTAGCCGAGGCGCTTGTAGCATTTCTGGAGGTGCAGCGGCACGGGATAGTAGACCGCGGAGGCGATGCCATTGTCCGCGAGCGCCTTCATTATCGTTTCCCTGTTCCGTGCAAGGATGGTGTACTGGTGGTAGACGTGGAAATATCCTTTATGCTCGCGCGGGGTGGTCAGGCCGGGTATCCCGGCAAGCCCTTCGTTGTATGCATTCGCCGCATCCCGCCTCGACTTGTTGTACAGGTCTATCTTCTTCAGCTTGACGCGTAGGATGCCGGCCTGTATCTCGTCCAGGCGGCTGTTGTAGCCCACGGCGTCGTGGTAGTACCTCTTCCGGCTCCCGTGGTTCCTGAGGGATTTCAGCTCACCGGCCATCGTGTCGCTGTCCGTCGTGACCATGCCGCCGTCGCCATAACAGCCGAGGTTCTTGCTCGGGAAGAAAGAGAAGCAGCCCGCGTCCCCGAAGCTGCCTGTCCTCGCGAACTTGTAGTGCGCGCCGAAGCTCTGGGCACAGTCCTCTATGACCTTCAGGCCGTGCGTGTTGGCGATATCGAGTACAACGTCCATCTTGGCAGGATGCCCGAAGAGGTGCACGGGGATTATGGCCTTTGTCTTCTTAGTAATCCTGGCCTCTATCTGCCTGACGTCCATGTTGAACGTCTTGTCGTCCACGTCAACGAAGACCGGTTTAGCGCCGATGTAAGAGATCGCCTCCGCAGTCGCTATGAACGTGAACGGCGTGGTTATAACCTCGTCGCCGCGTCTGATACCGGCGGCGCGAAGCGCAAGGTGCAGCGCGTCGGTCCCGGATGCTACTGCAACCGCGTGCTTGACACCTATGTAGTCAGCCACTTCCCTCTCGAGTGCCTCGACGTTCGGCCCGAGTATGAAATGGCACGAGTCCATTATCTCTTTCAGCTTCAGGTCCAGCTCGTCCTTGATGTCAAGGTACTGGGCCTTCAGGTCCACCATCTGTATCTTCATCAGAGGATACTCCTGCTCTTGATTTCATTCTGCACGAGCATGGCCACGCTTAATGCGTCCCTGCCCTCCACGCCCGACACGAGCGGCCTGCTCCTCGTGGCGACGGAGTTAACGAACGCCTCAAGCTCGGCCTTCAGCGGCTCGTCCTTCTTTACCTTGACCTTGCCCCCGACTATGTCCGGCTTACCCTCCGGGTCCTTCTTGTTCGGTATCCGGTTGTACGCGTACATCTCCTGGTTCTGGTAGTCGAGCGATATGTAAGTGTCCGGCTGGAAGAGGCGAATTTTGCGCTCCTTCTTTATGGATATCCTGCTCGACGTGATGTTGGCGACGCAGCCGGACTCGAACTCCATCCTCGCGCTCGCTATGTCCACGTTCTTGGATATTACGGGTATCCCGACCGCATGTATGTACTTGACCTTCGAGCGTACAAGCGAGAGTATTATGTCTATGTCGTGTATCATCAGGTCCAGCACGACGTCCACGTCGGTGCTCCTGTCCGGGAAAGGCGAGAGCCGGTTGCACTCTATGAACCTCGGCGTGGTGGTCATCTCGACCATCTTCCTGACGGCCGAGTTGAACCGCTCAAGGTGCCCGACCTGGAAGATGCAGTTTTTATCTTCCGCGGCCTTTATCAGGTCGTCCGCCTCCTCGACGGTCACGGTAACCGGCTTCTCGACCATGACGTCCACGCCGGCGTCCAAAAACGCCTTCGCTATCCTGTGGTGCTCGACCGTCGGCGCGACTATGGAAACGGCCTTGACCTTGCCTATAAGCTCCTCGAAGCTCTTGTAGGCCGTGGTCTTCGTCTTCTTCGCTATTTCCGAGGCACGGGCGAAGTCCATGTCGCAGACCCCCACAAGCTCCGCGCCTTCGAGCTCCGAGTATATCCTCGCGTGGTGCTGGCCCAGGTATCCGACACCCACTACGCCGACTTTTACTTTATCCATTGTATCCTCAGACACCCACTATGCTTATGCCCGCCTCGTCGGCGGCCTTGATGAATTCCTCTTTTTCCAGCATCAGGGTCTTCCCGGCCTCGACCGCGAGCACCCTGGCCTTCGCGTCTTTCAGCGCCTCAAGCGTCCTCATTCCGACCACAGGCACGTCGAAGCGCATATCGTGGCCCTTCTTGCTGACCTTGACGACGACTATCCCTTCACGACCGAGCTCGCCCGCACGCCTGATGCAGTTGTCAGTACCCTCGACCGCCTCGACTGCGACGACGGATAGGTCTTTAACCGCGACGCTCTGGCCTATGTCGTATTCCGCGACCACCTTCGCCATCCGGTACCCGAACTCCATGTCGGCCTGTTCGGCGTCGGTCGGGCGCCTCTTTGTGAGCACCCCCTTAACGGCAAGGTAAGGCTCCATGTAGAGCGTCGAGTCCTGGAGCTCTATTCCGTTTTTCGACAGCTCGTCCGCGACGGCCTTCAGTATCGTGTCGCCCCTCTTGTCAGGGAGGCCCGCCCAGAGCCTTGCCGCGGTCAGGTCCAGCTTCAGGATGTCGGACGTGTACATCCTGCGCTTGACTACCTGCCCGGCCATTACTGCCTTGTCAACGCCCTCCGCCTTGAAGGTCTTGATGAGCTTTCCGAGCTGCGTCAGGCTGAGCCAGAAGGTCTTGGACGCGAGCCCTTCGATCGCCGGGTCCGCCTCTTCGTTAAGCGCGACGGCCACGACCTCGATGCCGTCGTTGCGCGCGTTTCGCGCCAAAATTAAAGGGAACTTGCCGTTCCCCGCGATTATCCCCAGCTTACCCATCGTCAAACTGCCCTCACCTGCATACGCCGCGTTCCGACGACTCGATAAAATCGAGCAGGGCAACGACTTCAGGGACGTCCCCGCACTCGGAAAGCACCCGCTCCTTTGCGTCCTTGAACGTGAGCCCGCTCCTGAACATTGCCTTGTAAGCCTTCTTGATTGCGTCGAGGGTCTCGTTGCTGAACCCCCTCCTCTTGAGCCCGACCAGGTTGAGGCCGTGTATCGAGGCATGTTCTCCGGCTATCACGGTGAACGGGGGGACGTCCTGGGACACGGCCGAGCCGCCTCCGACCATGCTGTGCTCACCGACCCGTATGAACTGGTGCAGGGCGGCAAGCCCTCCGATTACGGCGTGGTCACCGATATGGACGTGCCCGCCCATCTGCACCCCGTTTGCGAGTATCACGTGGTTGCCTAAATGGCAGTCGTGCGCGACATGCGAGTATGCCATGAAGAAGCCGTCGTTGCCTATCCTTGTCACGCCGCCGCCGCCCTTCGTGCCGCGGTTAAAGGTCGTGAACTCCCGTATCCTGTTCCTGTCTCCTATCACGAGCGTGGATTCCTCGCCCCCGAACTTTAGGTCCTGAGGCACTTCGCCCATCGAGGCGAACTGGTATATCTCGTTGTCCTCGCCTATCTCGACAAAAGGCTTGATAACGGTATGCGGGCCGATCTTCGTCCCTCTGCCTATCTTGACCTTGTCCTCTATGACGGTGTACGGGCCGACCGTGACGTCATCCGCGAGGACGGCGCCCGGATGTACTATTGCTGTAGGATGTATGTTCAATATAAACCTCGCTGGCATCTATTCGCTGGTTGTCATCGCCATGAACTCCGCCTCGCACACGACCTTGCCGTCCACCAGGGCCTTGCCGGAGAACTTCCATGCCTTGCCTCGGTTCTGGACTGCATCCACCTCGAGCCTTAACTGGTCGCCTGGCACCACGGGCTTCCTGAATTTGGCCTTGTCTATGGTCATGAAATACACCATCTTGTCGTCCGTCTCGGTGGACTTGTACACGAGCACCCCGGCTATCTGGGCCATCGCCTCAACCATCAGCACGCCGGGCATTATCGGCCTGCCGGGGAAATGTCCCTGGAAGAAGTGCTCGTCGAAAGACACGTTCTTTATGCCCACTATCCTCTTGCCCGGCTCAACCTCCAGCACCCTGTCCACAAAAAGGAACGGATAGCGGTGCGGAAGTATCTTCTGTATCTCGATTATATCAAGCATCTTCGGTATCTCCGGGTTTCGCGCCTTTTTCTTTTTCCAGGGCCTCAAGGCGCCTGGACAGTTCTCCGACCAGTTTTCTAATCTCGGGCAGCTTGTGCATCACCGCGTTCATCTTCAGCCATTCCTTGTGCGGCATCGCGGGTGAGCCGGAGTATGCGTTGCCGGCCTCGAGGTCGCTCATCACGCCGGACTGCGCGCCGACCTGCACCCCGTCTCCTATCTTTATATGTCCGACAAGCCCCACCTGACCCGCAAGCACCACATGGTGGCCGAGTTCCGTGCTTCCCGACACGCCCGCCTGTGCTACGATGATGGATCCCTCGCCGACCACTACGTTGTGCGCTATCATCACTAGGTTGTCTATCTTCGCCCCACGCCTTATAATCGTGTCGCCGAGCGCGCCCCTGTCAACGGTGACGTTTGCGCCAAGTTCGACGTCGTCCTCTATTACGACGCCGCCGATCTGTGGTATCTTGTGGTGCTTCCCACCCTCGGTAGCATAGCCGAAGCCGTCGGCCCCGACCACAGTCCCGGCGTGTACGGTAACCCTGTCTCCTATCCTCACGCCTTCCCTGATGACGACGTTCGGGTAAAGGGTGCAGCTCTTGCCAATAATAGAGCCTTCACCGACGTATACCCCCGGATAGACCACCGAGCCGTCGCCGATTACCGCGCCGGGTTCGAGATAGGCGTTAGGATAAACAGTCACACCGGCGCCGACCCTGGCGCCGGTGCTTACATACGAGCCTTCCATGACCCCGGAGGGAATGTTCCTCTTCGGCGCGAAAAGCCCGACAACCTTTGCGAAGGCAAGGTACGGGTTTTTTATCTTTATCGCCGCAAGCCCCTCGACCGGCACATCAGGCGAGACCAGTACCGCGGCCGCCTTTGTCCGCTTCAGCTCTTTCAGGTATTTCGGGTTTGCAAGGAAGGTCAGGTCGCCAGCGCCCGCTTCCTTGATGCCGGCAACGCCCCTAACCAGAAGCGACCCGTCACCCGCGAGCTCTCCGCCTACGATTTCCGCAAGCTCTTTGAGGGTCTTTTCCATTACTGTTTCGTATCGTCGTACGCCTTGATTATCTTGTCGGTCACGTCCACGGCCTCGGGCGCGTAGAGCACGACCGCGCGCTCCAGTATGAGGGTGTAGCCTTCCTCCTTGCCGAACTTGTTTATGACGGCTGCTATCTCGTCGAATAACTGCTTCGCTATCTCGGCTTTCTTCTTGTTCAGTTCGTCTTCGGAGTCGGACTTGAACCTCTGAAGCTCCTTGTAGTCCTTCTGGAGCTTGTCCTCCTTCTGCTTCTTGACGTCGGGCTTCAGGACCGCGGCCTGCTTGTCTAGCTCCTGAAGGAGCTTCTCCAGCTCGTCCTGCCTCTGGTCCAGCTGGGCCTGCTTGTCCTTGAACATCTTTTCCACGTTCTTAATGGCGTCTTTTCCGGCCTTGGACTGTGTCTGCACCTTGTTAAGGTCAACGTAGCCTATCTTTATGTCCCCGGAAATCGCTGCGGCGGCGGGTATCGCGGCCTGGGGCTTGGCTGCCGCCTTGACTTCGTCCGCATGGGACAGTCCGGACATTAGCATGATACCGCTGATTACAAGTACAAGTACCCCGAACATCTTTTTCATCGAAAGCACCTCCCTGATATTGGTTAAAACATAGTACCTATGGAGAATTCCCATTTTCCGGATTTTTCGTCCGGCTTCTTGGCGAGGACGCGACCGTATTCGAGCCTGATGAGCCCCATCGGCGACGCCCACCGGAAACCAGCTCCGTAGCTGGACCTTAACTGCAGCTTCTGTCCAAAACCGAACGCGCTGCCCGAGTCGAAAAACGCCACACCCCTGAGTTTTATTTCCGTAAGGAGCGGGAAGGTGTATTCCGCGTTGTATATAATCTCCTTGTCGCCGCCCGTGGGGTCGCCGCTGGTCTTGGGGCCTAAGGCACCCCAGTCATAGCCGCGCACTGTCGAAAGGCCGCCGACATAGAACCGCTCGTACAACGGCAGCAGCTTGCCCCCAAGGCTGCCTGCGTAACCTGCCTTGCCGTGCAGCGAAAACGCCGTATCCCAATAAAACGGGAAGAACCATGTGCTGTCCACTATAGCCTTGTAAAATTCATTCTTGCTCCCGAGCAGGGAACTGGCGTATTCCGTGTAAAACTCGTTCCTGCTGCCGCGTCTCGGGTCGAGGTAGTTGTCTCGCGTATCCCTGTAGAGGCTCAGGCCTATTTTGCTCGTTGTGGACGGGTCGAAGGAGCCGGCAGGGTAGGCCGCTACCAATGCATCGTCTACGTTGGTATATGAATCCGAGGAATAAGAGTATGAGAGCGATGCACCGTAGTACTCCCAGAACCGCCTCCCGAGCGTAATTCCTCCACCCGTGGACCTCTTGGTGTAGCCTGTATAAACACGCTCTTCCTTGACGAGGTCGAGCCCGAGCGATATAGGCCTGTCGAAAAGCCAGGGCTCGATGAAGCTCAACACGTAGTTCTGGCGTCTCGCACCGAACTCGCCCTTGAACTTCAGCGTCTCGCCGAGGCCTAGGAAGTTGTTCTGCGTGATCTCGCCTATGGCGACCAGCCGGTCTATCGTACTGTAGCCGCCGCCTATGCTGAACGAGCCTGTGGGCTTCTCCTTCACCTTCACGTCCAGGTCGATCGTGTTTTCCTTCTCGCGGCGGTTGGGCAGTATCTCGACCTCCTCGAAGAAGTCAAGGTTCTTCAACCTATCGTAGCTCTTTTTCAGGCCGGACGTGTCGTATATCTCGCCCTCGTCGAACTTGAGCTCCCTCCTGATTACCTTGTCCCTGGTCTTCTCGTTCCCGGAGATATTGATCCTGTTGACATAAATCTGCTCGCCTTCGCTGACGTCGAACGTGATGTCCACGGTCCTTTTCTCGACGTTGGGGTTCACGACGGGCGTAATCGAAGCGAATGCGTAACCCTTCGTCCCGTACAGGTCCGTCATCGCGAGTATGTCGTCCTTCAGGAGGTCCCGGTCCATAACCTCGCCGGGCTTGCACTGTATGACGGCCTGAAGCTCCTCGGTGGTGAACACCTTGTTCCCGCTGTATGCGAGCTTGTCGAACTTGAACTGTTCACCCTCGTGGATGGGTATGGTTATGCCGAGGGATGTCTTGTCGTCGGTAAGTACAACCTGCGGCTCGCCTATCTCTACCTGAATGTAGCCGTTGTTGTAATAAAGGGAGCGTATCCTGTCGAGGTCCTGCTCGAACTCTACCAGCTTGTACGTGCCGGACTTGGTTATCCACGACCAGAGGAAAATATGCTTCTTGGTGGACATGACCTTCTTTATCTTCCTGGTGCTTATCTTCTCGTTGCCGACGATCTCGATATTGCTTATATAGACCTTATTCCCCTCGTTTATCCTGAATATTACCTTTACTTCGTTCTTCGTAGTCTCGCTGGTAATCGGGAGCACCTCGGCGTTGAAGTAGCCTTCGCTCTGGTAGAAGAGTTTCAGCTTCTGCACGTTTTCCTCGACGAGGACGGGGTTGTATACCGAGTAGGCCGTGAGGTTTATCTTCTCCCTCAGCTTGTCCTTGTCGAGTTTTTCGTTTCCTTCGTAGGAGATGGACTTGATGAGCGGGCGCTCGACCACGTTGAACGTCAGCCTGAGACCGCCCGAGAAGCCCTCCGCATCCACCTGGACGTCGTCGAAGTACCCCATCTTATAGATGGCGTCTATGTCCGTCCTGACCCGCGAAGGCGAAAACAGGTCGCCTGCCTTTATGCTCATCTTCGAGCGTATGGTCTCGGTCTCGACCTTTTTGTTGCCGGTTATCTGGACATCCGTTATTTTTGCAATCTCGTCTTCCGCGAACGCGGTACAGGTAAACAGGGACAGGAGTGACGTGACCAGGACCAGAAACATTGCCTTACGAAAGTGCCGCAATACAGCCTCCAGATGTCGCTTGATTAAAGTATGATAATATATCACCGGGGCCTTGCCATGTAAACAAAAAAATGGGTTTAGAAGAATTCCCTGATTACCGCGCTGGAGGCGAGGACGCCCTTTAATGTCAGCCTCGCGGCCCCATCCGTCGTCAGCATATGGCCGGTTATCTCGAGACGTTTCGCCGTCTCTCCATGGGACTCCATGAAATCCCGGCCAAACCGCTTATTATATTCGTCCAGTCGCATTCCTTCGGCCTTTCTGAGCCCGAGCATGATGAATTCGCGCTCGCCCTCGGCCTTTGTGAGGACCTCCGTCTCGCCGACAGGCGTATGCCCCTTCTCGATAGCCTCGATATAATCTTCGACCGCAGGCAGGTTGGCCGTCCTCGTGCCGGATACATGCGAATGGGCGCCTGCCCCGAACCCTATGTAATCTCCCCCTGACCAGTAGTTCATGTTGTGGACGCACTCGAATCCCGGCAGGGCGAAGTTCGATATCTCGTAGCGCGCAAACCCTGCCTTCTCAAGGGTTTCCACCGCCAGCAGGTACATATCCACCTGCATGGGCTCGGGCGGCAGGGCCAGCCGGCCGGACTTGACCTCGCTATAGAGCATTGTCCCCACGTCGAGTGAAAGGTCGTATAACGACAAGTGCTGCACGCCGAGCCCGACGGCGCGTCTCAGGCTCTCTAACCAGAAGCCCATGTCCTGTCCGGGCAGAGAGTACATCAGGTCGAGGCTTATATTGGATATGCCTGAGGACTTAAGCCTGGTTACGGCACGTTCGACCTCTTCCGGGCCGTGCAGCCTCCCGAGCATGGCAAGCTCGGACGGGTTGAACGACTGAGCGCCGAGGCTTACCCTGTTGACGCCAAGCGCCATGAGGCCGCCGAAGTCGATACCTGCCAGAGTGCCGGGGTTGGCCTCGAGCGTGGCCTCGATGCCGGGAGGCAACTCAAACCTATTGCCTGTCGTCCGCAACAGGCCGTAAAGGCTCTCCGCGGGAAGGACCGTCGGCGTCCCCCCGCCTATGTAAAGGCTCGACGGCTGGACTCTATGAGTGCAACCGTCTATCTCCGACACAAGGGCACTGGCATAGCGGCGTGCGGCCGAGACTTCGTATGGGATGGAGTTAAACGAGCAGTAGTGGCATTTCCTGATGCAGAACGGGATATGTACGTATAGTCCGGCCCTCATCAGTCAAGCGAGAGCGTGAGGGCGGTCTCGTTGCACTTGTCTGGGTATTTGACGCACTTGTTCTGGCATTCGGTCCAGATTTTCTGCGGAAGCTTGCTGCGGATGGATTTTTCAAAACCGAGCTTCACGAAGAACTCAGGTACATACGTGAGGACGAAGACCTTTTTTATCCTGAGCGCCTTTGCCTCCTTCAGGCATGCCGCAACAAGCCTTCTGCCGACGCCGCGCCCCGTTATATCCTGTGAGACAGCGACTGAGCGCACTTCGGCAAGGCCGTCCCACCCGACATGGAGCGCTACGACCCCCAGGACCACCCCGTTCTTATCGTAGACGTGGAAGTCGCGGATGCAGTCGTAGAGTTCGCCCATAGCCCTGGGCAGCATCTCGCCCTTGTCGGCATAGGAATTTATAAGGTCCCTGATGGCCTTTACATCCTGTATTGTGGCCTTCCTGATCATATAGAGACGAGGGAGTAGCCGCGCTCAAGGGCGGCTTTGTTAAGAGGTATGGCAGACCTGTGCCGGGCGGATATGACGTCTTCAAGCGCCTTGCAGACGCTGCTTAAGTCAAGCGCGCCGGATGCCTTCAGATAGGCCCCGAGCATGACCATGTTCGCTATTCGCAGGTCGCCCAGTTTCTCTGCAATGTCGTTTGCTGGGACCTTGTACACCTTTACGCCCGGACGCTTGACGTCCTTTTTTATCAGGGATGAGTTTAACAGTATGCAGCCGCCACGGACCACGCGGCCCGAAAACCTGTCCGCGGACGCCTGGTTCAGTGCGATAAGGGTCTCAGGCATATCTACCACCGGCGAGCCTATCTCCTCGTCCGAAATGACCACCGTGCAGTTGGCCGTGCCGCCCCTGATCTCCGCCCCGTAGGACGGGAACCACGTCACCCGCCTGCCTTCGAGCATCCCGGCCCAGGCGAGGAGCTTTCCGCCCAGTAGTATCCCCTGCCCGCCGAAACCGGCTATGATTACGTCTTTATATGACATGATAATTCAGGAAACCCGCCTGCCTTCGTCCTTGAATACGCCCACCGGGAAAACGTCCTTCATCGGACCGGCGACCCATTCCATCGCCTTAAGCGCGTCCATGCCCCAGTTGGTGGGGCAGAGCGAAAGCACCTCGACGAACGTGAAGCCGCGCCCCTCGAGCTGGTACGTGAAGGCCTTCTTGATGGCCTTCCTGGTCTTGATGACGTTCTTTGCGCAGTCCATTGCCGTGCGCTCGATATAGTACGGCGTCTCGAGCGTGGCCAGCATCTCCGCGACCCTTATGGGGTAGCCCTCGCCCTTGACGGCCCTCCCCTTGGGCGTCGTCGTGGTCTTCTGGCCGACAAGCGTCGTGGGGGCGAGCTGGCCGCCGGTCATGCCGTAGGTCGCGTTGTTCACGAATATAACGGTTATGTCCTCGCCGCGGTTCGCGGCATGGATTATCTCCGCCATCCCTATGGCCGCAAGGTCGCCGTCGCCCTGGTAGCTGAATATAAGCCTGTCCGGCATCACCCTCTTCATGCCGGTGCACGCGGCGGGCGGCCTGCCGTGCGCTACTTCGAGCACGTCGAAGTTGAAGTAGTCGTAAGCGAATACAGCGCATCCGACCGGTGCGATACCGATGGTCTTCTCCCGCATCCCGAGCTCGTCCACCGCCTGCGCGACCATCCTGTGCAGGGTGCCGTGGCTGCAGCCGGGGCAGAACCGGAACGGTACATTTTTAAGTGACTCAGGCCTTTTGAAGACTTGTTTCATAAATTTGCTTGACAATTTACCGCGTGGTTTGGTATTTTATCCGCTCGTGCCGAGGTAGCTCAGCTGGTAGAGCAGAGGCCTGAAAAGTCTCGTGTCCGCAGTTCGATTCTGCGCCTCGGCACCATTTTTTTGCCTTTTTACGGCTGAGACACGGTCGAACAGGCGTGTTGGTTGGGGCATGCCCCCTTCTTTTCGGCCTGGATCTTCTCCCACACGCCGTCCGCAATCCTGCAATACTCCTCCGAATACTTGTCCAAGTCGCCCGCCAGGTCGGTTATGAGCCTTTCGGCCCCGGGATGTGTCGGCCTCGCTCCGGACATCAGCACCGCCTCCCTCACGAACTCAGGCTTGTCTATCAGGATGCAAGGCGTAAGCAGGTTCTTGTTTCCCTTCGTGTGCGCCCTTATCGACTTGAAGAGCGGGGACATCAGCGCGTCCTTGATGGACGTGTTCCGGATGTTGTCCACCGCGAAGTGGCAGAACACGCAGGGTTCGATGTCGCCGTTTGAGTTGACGTGGAAATACTTCCGGCCACCGGCAAGGCAACCTCCGACGACCTGGCCGTCGTTCCAGAAATCGGCGAGCAGGATGGGCTTCGTGTTCCTGAACCGCCATACGGTCTCGCGCAGCCTGTCCCTCTGCTGAGGCGTAGGCATAAGGTCGATGTTGGGCTCCCTGCCGACAGGGATGTACGAGAAGAACCAGCCGACCGTGCAGCCCTTCTCTATAAGCATGTCCATGTAGCGGTCTGAGGTTATTATCTCGTGGTTCAGGCGGGTCGCGGTGCATGAGAAACCGAAGAGCACCCCGGCATCCTTCAGCAGGTCCATCGCGTGCATCACCTTCTGGAAATGGCCCTTGCCCCGCCTTGCGTCGGTCTCCTCCTCGAAGCCTTCCAGGCTTATGCACGGGAGTATATTGCCGAGTTCGGCAACCCGCTTAACCAGCTTTTCGTCGAGCAGGCCGCCGTGCGTATATACGAGGAATGCGACATCGTGGTGCTTCTCGAAGATGTCGAGCATGTCCTTCCTGAAGAAAGGCTCGCCCCCGGATACGACGCAGAAATGGACTCCGAACTCCTTCATCTGGTTAATGACGCTGTCTATCTCGTCGAAGGTGAGCTCGCCCTTCTTGTTGTAGCTGCCTGCGTAACATCCGAAACAGTTGAGGTTGCAGCGCATGCTGGGCGATATGACGAAAAGGCCCGGCGGGTAGAAGCCGCCGCCCTCGTCCTGGAACGCCTTTCTCTTGTTGGTCCCGAGCAGGAGCTGGTTGATTATGAAGGCCTTGACGAGCCTCTTCCTGACGTTCGGGTGCGTCTCCCTGATTATCTTCTTGGCCACGGCAAGGCTTGGGTGGCCGTCTGTGAAAAGCTGCCTTATCCAGCGTATGTTCTTTATATAATAGTCTTTTTTGGCGAGTTTTTCCGCAAGGTAGGTTAAGCGGATGAGGTTTTCGTCCGAACTGTTTCCGAGCATGCCCAGCATGGTGTCTACCACCTGGGTCATGGTGTAGTTTTTGAACTGCTGATAATAATTCATACTACCGCCTCCAGAGTAATGCAAGTTCTGTTATATTGACAAAACGGGGGGCGGTATGTCAAGAAATTTATTCCCAGAAATAGTAAAAGTTGAACCACTGCTCCGGATGCCCTCGTACGTATTTCTCAATTATGCCCACCACTTTTGACATGTTGGCCATCAGGTCGGACTCGTCGTCGCCGGTTTTGACGAGTGATACCTCTGGTTCCGCGACGGGGTGGTAGTCACCGTCCTCGCCGATGATGGTGAACGCGGGTATCAACGGCGCGCCTGTCTTCATGGCAAGGAGCACAGGCCCGGCCGGGAAGTATGCAGGCTTGCCGAAAAAATCAATAGCCCGGCCCGACTTGCCGAGGTCCCTGTCGCCCTGTATGGCGACAAGCTCGTTGTTTTTAAGCGCCCTGTGGACATTTATGGCAAAACCGGCCGGGTCGTCGGACGGTATGACATTTATGCCGCGCAGGTCCTTGTTCTTGTCCAGCAGGCGGTTCTGCTCGGCGGACTCGTACATGTACTGCACCACGTTGACCTTGAAGCCCAGGTACTTGAGGAGTATCCCGCCCAGCTCCCAGTGGCCCAGGTGCGCGGTCAGTATCACCGCTCCCTTGCCCTTGTCGAGCGCACTCTTTATATGTTCGACACCGACAAACTCCGGCACGAGTCGGGCTACCTTCTCGTCCGGCATTGTCTCGAACCGGAAAAGCTCGAGGAGGAAGCGGCCGTGCAGCCTCCATAGCCTCCTGACCACGGCCTTCTTCTCTTCGTAAGACACTCCGTCACCGAGGATGTGGTCGAGGTTCCTTATCTGCTCGTCTACAATATTAACCGACTTGTTGCGGAACAGCCAGTCCGCTATCCTGTCCCCGATGAAGTTTGCGAGGGGCTTCGGGATATGAGTCGCGCCCCAGGATATCCACCAATAGGCTGAGTGTTTGTCCAGATGATATGAGTGTGTGCCTTTAACCATCGAGCATACCGAGCCTTCTCAATCTCTCTTTCATCCTGCCCTGGAACGGGCCGGGCGTTTCTGACAAAAAGGCGTCACGTACCTCATGCTTCGTTACCGAAGCCAGACCCCTTGCCAGCGCGAGTGTCCTGGCCTTTCTTTTCACTGCCTTCTCGGCTATCGGCCTGAGCAACCTCGGCACGGAGCCGAGCACATCCGTCAGACATGCTTCCGCCTCCTCGTCCCATGCGGTTGCCCCTGTCTGTGGCCTGGCCTTTGCGCCTGCCGCGCCGTTTGCCGGGTAGTATATCCAGCCGGGGTGTCGGCCGAAGAAGTCCTCGGACATCCTGTAGAGTTCATCGCCGAGCCTGTCCGAGACGTAAAACGCGGGCGCAAGCAGGCTGTCTTCGGGCTTAATCACACCCTCATCGAGTGCAATATCCGCCAGAGGCGTGCCGGGATAAATCCGTATCCCGCCGACAGCGAACACCTTGTCGGGCGAAAGCTTGTCCAGCGCATCGAACGTTTCCTTTAGCGTATCGGCGTCCTCACCCGGCCCTCCGAGTATCAGGAACACCATGCTCATCACGCCCGCATTCCGGCATGTATTCACCGCGGAGACGACGTCCCCGGCGCTAAACCGTTTGCCAAGCCTGTCCAGCATCCTGCCGGATAGCGAGTCCGCACCTATCTCGATGCTCACGCATCCGGCCTTGACCATATTGTCCACAAGCGCTTCGTCGAGCCCGATCGGGCTTGCGAGGCAGCCCCATTCGACGCCGAGACCCCGCTCCGCTACCGCCTTGCATATACCCTCGGCGTGCTCCCTGGGGTTATTGAATATGTTATCCACAAAATAGAACGGCCTGGGCCCGTGCCTCTCGACTACTTCCGATATTTCGTCCGCGACCATAAGAGGCGGCCTCAGTCTGAGCCGCCTCCCTTCGAGGCCGGGATAGGTGCAGTATATGCAGCCGAACGAACAGCCACGTTTGGACTGGATTCCAACCATGTCGTATTTCGTCACCGGGAACAACCCCCAGGCGGGGTTGGATAACCCGGCCAGGCTGGCGATATGCTCCTGCGGAGTTATCGAGTATCTGCCGTCCTTCAGGGTGCACATACCGTTAACGGTCGCGGGCTCGCCGCCATCGTCGAGTACCTTCGCAAGCCGTACCGAGGGCCTTTCGCCTTCCCCGACGATACCCATAGAAAGCCCGAGGTAATCCAGCACCTGCACGGGCATGATGGAAAACCCCGGCCCGCCTACCGCTATCGGGGCATTGCTGAGGCCTTTCAGTATATCGACAGTCTCCTTGTACGACGGCAGGAGGAACTCGGTGGACGACTCGATGTTCCTGAGCGAAAGGCCGATAAAGCCGGGTTCAAAACGGTCCAGCGCGTTTTCAAGCTCTCTCCTTATATCGTCCGAAAAAAGAAGGTCTATGGCCTTCACAAAGTGCCCGGCCCTCTGGAGCGACGAGGCCACGAGCGCCAGGCCGAGCGGAGCCGCGGTAAACGGCTCCGTCTCCCGGTTGAGCGATATAAGAAGGACATTCATAATACAGGTTCCATTGTTATATCCCTCTCCCCTTAGCGGGAGAGGGGCGGGTGTGAGGGTGAATTGCCGATAGCCCTCCCCTAACCCCTCCCATAAAAGGAGGGGGATCAATGCAAGGCAGAAATAACTATTTCCGCAGCTTTTCTATGAACTCCGACAGCTTGTCTCCCAAGTCGGACACCTCGCGCTCCAAGAGTGACCACTTCTCGCCGTCCCCGAGACCGGATGAGTTCTCGTGCTCGAACTTAACGAGCGCATCGCCGGACTTCGCGTCCTTCAACTCGCCTTTGACCTCGATCCCGGCCTGGCCCGCGCCCCAGCCCCACATTATCCTGCCGACCGCGCTGCCGAGGTCTATCTTGGTGATGCTGCCGTCGACTATCATGTCGGCCTTGCCTGCGTTGCTGCCGTCCTCTTTTATCACAAACGCGTTGATGCCATCGTCTTCCAGGTTGCGCGCAACCGTCTTGGCGAGCTTCTCCTGCCAGTCCTTAATATGGTGCTTCAACTGCTTCATCTCTTCGTCGTCGACGTTCTCGTACTTTATGTCGTCGATGGCGAACATCTTTACGCCGACCGACTTATATTTCGACAGGCTCTCGTCGGTCAGTATCTTCTCGGTGTCGAGCACGTCCGGGGCCTTCATCTTCGCAAGGGATATGGACGGGATTATCAGCATAAGCGCAACCAGTGATATTATAAATTTCTTCATGGCGTTGCCTCCTTTGGGTGTTATAAGCTCAGATTCCAGATAGTGCACGAAAAGTTTGCGCGGTCTCCTTTCTTGAATTAGATTATTATTAAACCCCTCGCAGTATCTTCTGACTGCATATACGGCCCGACTCCACGGCCGAGGCCGTGCAACCGCCGACCGGCAGGACTGTAGACCCGGCGCAGTAAAGGCCGTTTATCGGGGTATCCACCCCCATCTTCACGTAGTTGACGCTCTCTGCCACGGGCGTTATGACGCTCGTGAACCCGAAGTTCTCGACGTAGTCCTTCGGGGTGTAAAGCTTGCCGTCTACGATGTTCTCATAGAAACCCGGCACCAGCAGGTCCACGTCCTTAAGGATTTTGTATGCCTCCGCCTCTATCGCTGGCCTTTCCGCACCGCCCTTCGGAATAAGGAACTTGACCGTGCCCGCAAAGTGTTCCGTGCCGGGGTCGTTTATCGCGTCCGGGCAGGACAGCACGAACATGCTCTTCTCGGGAAAGGCGCCTTCCTTCAGCACCCGGAACATGGAACGCACGTCGCCTGAGAAACGGGCGTATATGTGCGTCTTCTTGTGAAGCTTCGCCTTGCGGCCGAACACGACGAATACGCTGGCCATGGACAGGCCCTCTTTGTAATAGCCTATCGTGTTCAGGTAGCCCGCGGGGAAATGCTCCTTCCCGACCAGCGAATGGACTGTGGGCATGATACCTATCCCGCTGACCACAGCGCGGGTCTCGACCTCCCTACCGTCAAGTATAACGCATTTGACGCGTCCGCCCTCTACTATAACCCTGGCGGGTTTCGCATGGTAAACTATCCCGCCCCCGTTCTCCTTTATCACGTCGGCAAGTATGCCGGGTATCCTCTCCGAGCCCTGCTTGGGATAGAACGGGCTGTTGTATCCGTAGGTGTTTCCGAAGACCAGGTTGAACCAGTAGCCCGGCATGTTCTCCGGGTCGTTGCCGGAGAAGAACGCGCCTATGTTCAGTATGTCGCGGAGCGTCTTGTTCTCTGCTATATGGTATACCATATCGTAGTTGTTTGAGATGTCCTTGTACGCGTTGAACATGAGCTGGCGTCCGGCCATGTAGCCGAACCTCGCCGTCTGGGAAGCGGACATACCCATCCTGCCCAGGTCGCCGGGCGTGTGCAGGCCCGGAGGCGTCATCATGGTCTTGCCGTCGCAAAAGGCCATCGTCCTGAAGCCGACCGGCTCTACCTCGGCCCCCTTGCCGAGCAGACGGAAGTTCTTCAGCATCTTCCTGCCGAAGTAGTCCGCGCCTATGTCGAAGCGGCGGCCCATAAGCTCGACGGACCTGCAGCGGCCCCCGATTGATCCGGTCTTCTCGACGACAAGGACTTTCCTGCCTGCCTTCGCGAGAAACGCGCCCGCGGACAAACCGCCCAGCCCCGCGCCTATGATTATCGCATCATACATATTTTCTCTGTTACCTGTTTTGCCGTAAAGACGCATGACTCGATGCACGGCAGACGGTAGAAGTCCCCCGCGAGATATGCGCCCGGTATCTCCGTCTCGACCTGCCTCGTCCGGCTCGCCGGTGGAATAAGCGTTATCGCGGGCGACCAGCCTACCTTCGGAAGCTCCTTGTATTCGCCAAACACGGCCTTCAGGTCTCCGTCCGGCCTGTAAAGGAACATGCCCGCGATTGTCCTGCCGTCCGGGAGGTGCTTCATCTCGCCGCCGTGCACACCGTGCGTGTTGTTGAACTTCGAGAACAGAAGCACCTCGTACTTCTTGTACTGAGGACAGCGGGCCTCGAATATCACGCCCCTGGTCTTCGTTGACTTCACGTCAACGTCAATCTCCGGGACGATGCGTTTCAGGCTCTCCTGCCCGGTGGCGAAAACTGCATACCGGGCCTTCTCCCTGATTGGCTTCCCGTCACCGTCCTCGATGTCCGCTTCGAAGTACCCGTCAGTCCCCTTTGCGACTCGCACAACCTTGAAGCCGGTCTTGACTATTCCAGGCATCCGTCTTTCAAGCTCCTTGGCGACCTCCTCCATGCCCTTACGCGGCACACGGATTGGCGTGTCGCCGTACGCAAACAGGAAAAGCCCGTGGTCGGCCGCTATGTGCGGCGGGTCGATGTACCCGAAGCTCGAAAACGGCTGTACGATATAATCCAGCATCTTTTTGGAGTAGCCCATCCGGCTCACGCAGAACTCTTCGAGCGATATCCCGTGAAGCTCTTCGAGCCTGGGGTCCCAGTTCTCAAGCCTGAAGTCGAGCGACCTGATGTACTTCTTGAGCTTACGCCACTGCATGTACTCGCCGAGCGTAAAAAGTCCGCTTCGGAACATCGACCAGGAGTCGAGCCCGGTTATCCGGTCACCAATCTGGAGCGCGAACTTCTTGAGCGGTATCCCGTCATGCTCGATGCCAAGCTCGGCGATAAGCGCCGTGAAGTGCGGGTTGAGGCGAGGCGCGAACATCAGCGCGCCTTTGTTTATGTATACGCCTTCGACCTCGAATGTGGCGAACCGGCCGCCGACGTCCGGCCTCTTCTCGTATACGACCGGCTCGAAACCTTCTTTCTTCAGGAAGTACGCGGTCGAAAGGCCCGCGATGCCCGCGCCGAATATCAGGACTTTTTTATCCGACTGCATAAGACCTCAAAAGAATATCAAGGTTCCCGCCAAGTATCTTTTCTTTAACGCTCCCGCACACGCCGAGACTTTTTACCGCTTCGATGGTCCCAGTTATGTCGCGGTTCGCCGGGAAGTCGCTGCCCCAGAGCAGACGGTCCTCGCCGAAGACCTCGAGCGCGAGCGTCAGGACGGACGGGCTCGTCGCACCGCCCGTATCCACATATATTTGTTTCAACGCCTCTCCGGGGTCCGCGCCCATATCCTTAACAATGCCACGCCCGAGAAGCATCTTGTATGTGCGGTCGAAACGTCCGGCCAATACCGGCATCACCCCGCCCAGGCTCGCGAAGACAAGTTTCAGACCCGGCAGTTGGTTCAACAGGCCGGACTCTACAACTTTTGCAAGACAGAGCGTCGTGTCGTACGCGTACTGGAAAACCGGCGTGATGAGCGGGTGCCTCAATTCTTTATGCCCGAACGGCGTCATCGTCGTCGGATGGAAGAATACCGGGATACCCGACTCCGACACCTTCTCAAAGAACGGCAGATATTTTATATCGTTCGGGTAAACGCCGCCTCCGTTCGTCGGCATCGTCAGGCCGCATGCGCCATCCGCAACCGCCCTGTTCGTCTCTTCGATCATCTCTGCGGACTCGGTCAACGGCACGACCGCGAGGTATTTCATCCTGCCGCCAGATGCGCCGGCGATCTTCCCGACAGCCTCGTTGTAGAGCCTTGCCGCCTGGATTTCGGACACGCCCTTCCTGACATGGTAGTCGGTAGTCGGGTACGATATAAGCGCACACTCGACCCCAGCTTCGGCCATGCTCTTTATATGCCCGTCAAGACCGCCCCAGGACTCATTATAAAATGAAGCGTTCTGGTATACGTCTTCGGGCAATAGATGAAAATGCGCATCGAACATAGTTACACCGTACCTTTCTTTCAGGTGAAAGAAAGGTATCCAAAGAAAGCCACGTTTAAAGTAACGACCTTCAGTACCTTAATACTTCTTTAATGGTCTGAAATAGCTCCGAGTTCCAGACGTCGTAGACCTGCTCGCCGACGGCACGCGCCATCGCTATAGCAGGCTTGTTCTCCTCGTAGCTCGGCACCGGCCTGTCTAAAAGGGCCTTGAATCCGGGGTGCTCCATACTGAACTTGCCGCCCACCATGCAGAGGTTCTTCATCTCGGCATCCATTAGCGCGATGCCCGCACATGCGACCGAAGTGGCCGTCATCGCCTTCAGGTAGTGGAACAGGTAATACAGCGCACCCTCCATGCCGAGCGCGGCCCCGACCGCGAGGTTGCCGACCGGCGCGCCCTTGAATGGGTTCTTCGGGTATGCCGTTACCGTAGTGCCCCATATCTCGGCCCTTTCCGCCTCGTGGAGCGGCCTCGTCCTGTGGAGCAGGTTCATCACTATCGCCGGCTGCTGGTACGCGTACACGGGTGACGAGAATATGAACGCGTCCGACTCAGACATCTTGTCGAAAATCTTTTTGCCGTCGTCCTTCTTGTCCTCAAGGAGCGGGCAGGTCTTCCCGCAAAGGCAGCGGTTGCATGCGAGGCACGGTTTCACGTTATAGTTTATCAGCCGTATGACCTCGGTCTTCGCGCCCTTCTCCTCGGCGGCTTCGAGCGCCTGCCTCAGGAACCAGTCGCTTGCAGACTTCTGCCTTCCCCTCTTATGCGTACCGCAGATGCCGAGTATCTTCATGTTTTATCCTATTGTAGGGGCCGACCCATGTGTCGGCCCATCCGGTTTTTGTCGTTCCCGCTGTAGTGCCCCCCGTTTGTCAAGCGGCAACTAAGAGAGTATTGTGGCTCTCGTTGAACTCGGTTTCGAACTGTCTGGGCGGCTTATAGCCCAGGGCTGAGTGCAGGTACTGCCCGTTATAGTATTC